>Ga0187772_10000059_pt1 | contig 39999 bp, 34 predicted proteins | sample 0116_SJ02_MP15_2_FD_133137 | JGI IMG/M metagenome (GOLD analysis project Ga0187772, IMG submission 133137) | Tropical peat soil microbial communities from peatlands in Department of Meta, Colombia - 0116_SJ02_MP15_20_MG | ecosystem: Environmental > Terrestrial > Soil > Wetlands > Peat | place... | reverse complement strand
GAAAGTAACCGCCTTCGATGTAGCCGTAGATGTTAATCCCGGCCTTGTCCAAAGGTTGGGCCAATCCCGCCTTTCCCAAAAGACTCATCAACAGTCCGGGTGGCGGTGCCGGTGCCTCCGACGGCTTTACCTCCTGAGTCTCTTTGTCTGAAGTCGATGAAGATGCCTCTTCGGCGTGTGCATTCATTCCAAATGTGAGGATTATCAACACCGCCAGACTCAAACCTATTAATCTCTTTTTCATCCTCCCCTCCCCCATTAATTCTTCCCTGTTCTATACACAGCGCCATTTATAGCACCAAAGGACGTCATTCCTACGAAGCAGGAATCCAGGGGGGAAATAACTGGATTCCGGGTCAAGCCCGGAATGACAAACCCCACAGGACTTATGTCTCCATGTCTATAAAGGCTATCCCTGCCCGATCTTGCGTTACCCACTTATGGCGATGGTGCTCCGTACCGCCTCCGAAGTTCGAGATTGACCTCAAGGACATTCACGAGCTTCTCACCCGCGAGCCCAAACCATGGGGCCGAAGCGTTTTCCTGCAATATCTCCTCAATCTCTTTTTGGACTACCTTCGGATCGCGTTTTAAGTTGGCGGCCCATTTCGAGGCGATCCGATCCAATTGAAACTCGGCGTTTTGAAGCGTAATATGGGGATCGAGCCCGGAACCGGAAGTGGTTACCAGATCGCCGGGAACGTCCTGAAGGTCAGCCTCGGGATGATCCTGCCGCCACATGTCAAAGAAGATCGATTGAATATCGGACCCCTCCTTGACCGGTTCAATCGTTGTTTTGGTCTTGCCATCGGCTCCTGTGCGGCTGACAAGAGAAGGGAATCTACCGGGGTTCTCCGTGGAGAAGTTCACAAAGAACACGACGGCCAAATCATCGGCCTTTGGTTGAGGCGTACCGGGATTGTCCTTGATCCATTGGGCGACTATAGCTGGATGAGCCTTTGTCCAACCGTCTACATATGCGCCATTCTTGGGGTCCGCCTTGACCCACGCTTGCGCCAGGCCGTTGTGCAGGTCCGCCCACTGAGCCACGATGTGAGGCTTGCCTTGGAATATATCCTTTTGAAACCAGTTTTCGATGTCCAGTGCCACAGGCTGTCTGACTTTGGGGCCACTTCGATATTTCACAATTGGACCAAGTGCCCGGGCGACCCGGTCGCGCAGCGCGTAGTTGGAGGCGGACAAGGATGACGAGGAAGAGGCAGACGCATCGTAAGACGCTGCAGAGGGGCGGGGCTGAAAGTATTCGTCCTTGGTAAAGGGTTGTGCAATAAGCCGCGATCCCACCGGTTTGCCGTCGGGACCTCTCAGCAGACTGCCGTTAGCCCGAAAGGAAAAGGCGGCCTGTCCGATCACCCATAAAACCAGCGGGTAAAGAACGCAACAGATGACCACAGCAAATAACAGCAACAAAATGCTCTTCCAAAGGGTTTGTAACATATTATGCCTCCTTGCCTGCACCGCTCGCGGTCTGGACCGGGGTGGATTGGCAGGCTTGCTTCACTTCAAATCAAATGGTCAAATGAAAACCCACCATGATGAGATCAATCAGTTTGATGCCGATAAACGGTAGAATCACGCCTCCCAGTCCCCAGATCAGAAGGTTCCTGCGCAACAGAGCATCGGCACCGAGAGGCCGGTATTTAACTCCTTTGAGTGCGACGGGGATGAGCGCAGGGATGATGAGCGCGTTAAAGATGATAGCCGACAGGATGGCTGAGGTCGGTGAATGCAGATGCATGATGTCAACCGCCTTGAGCCATGGCAAAGTCCCTGCAAATAGCGCTGGAATAATCGCAAAGTATTTGGCCACGTCATTGGCTATTGAGAAGGTCGTCAAGGCGCCTCGCGTTATCAAAAGCTGCTTTCCCACTTCTACCACCTCGATCAACTTGGTGGGGTCACTGTCCAAATCGACCATGTTGGCCGCTTCTTTAGCTGCCTGCGTACCTGCGTTCATAGCGAGGGCAACGTCCGCCTGGGCCAGAGCCGGTGCGTCGTTCGTGCCGTCTCCCATCATGGCGACAAGCTTTCCACCAGCCTGCTCCTTACGGATATAAGAGAGCTTGGTCTCGGGCGTGGCCTGGGCGAGAAAGTCATCGACCCCTGCTCGTGCGGCAATGGTCGCAGCCGTGAGAGGGTTATCCCCGGTGATCATGACGGTCCTAAGTCCCATCTTCCTCAGCCGCACGAAGCGCTCCCGCATATGAGGTTTCAGGATATCCTCAAGAACGACCAGACCCGCAATGTGGCCGTCATCAGCCACGACTAAGGGCGTTGCCCCTTTGGATGCGACGCTATCAACCAATGCATTGAGATCACCCGGCACGCTGCCTTGCTTGCTCTCGACGAATTTCGTGATGGCGTCTGGCGCTCCTTTTCGTATTCGCCGGCCGTCAGGAAGATCGATGCCGCTCATGCGCGTTTGGGCTGTAAATGGCACAAACTGGGCGTCCGGCGGCACGATGACCGGAGTTCGGCTTTGCTTCTCGAACAACCTGACGATGCTCTTTCCCTCAGGAGTCTCGTCAGCGGCGGACGCTATGGCAGCAAGCCGCCCAACGTCGGCAGCCGAATACTTTCCGATTGGCAAGAAGGTTGTTGCGTTCCGGTTCCCTATCGTGATCGTGCCCGTCTTGTCGAGGAGCACAACGTCGATGTCACCAGCTAACTCCACTGCCTTGCCACTCTTAGCGATGATGTTGGCCTGTAGCGCGCGATCCATGCCTGCAATCCCGATGGCTGCAAGCAAAGCGCCAATCGTAGTGGGGATGAGGCAGACCAGGAGCGCAATGAGGGTCGGAACATCCGTGCCGAGACTCCTCAAGGGTTCTTGGAGACCTAGATATCCCATCATATACTGTTCGGCGTTCCAGGCCATGGGCCAAAGCGGAATGACGACGATCAAGAAGACCAGTGTAAAGGCCGACAGTAATAATGTGAGAGCAATCTCATTCGGAGATCGCTGACGGATGGCCCCTTCCACCAGCGCGATCATACGGTCGAGGAACGAATCACCAGCCCCGCTGGTAATCCGAACAATGATCCGATCCGAAAGGACCACGGTGCCTCCGGTCACGCCCGATCGGTCGCCGCCCGCGGCGCGGATGACCGGCGCCGATTCGCCAGTAATCGCCGACTCATCCACGGAGGCGATCCCTTCAATGATCTCCCCGTCCCCGGGAATCGTTTGCCCTGCCTGTATGACCACCCGATCGCCAAGTTTCAAAACCGTCGAGGAAACTTCCTCGACGGCTCCGGCAACATTCAAACGGTAGGCCACCGTGTCGTGACGGGCTCGCCTGAGTGAATCGGCCTGGGCTTTACCACGAGCCTCGGCAAGGGCTGTTGCAAAATTCGCAAACAAAACCGTCAGAAAAAGCCATGCGTCAAGGGCGATAAAATACGCAATCGGAACCTGACTGGTCTGCCTACCCCATGCCGCCTGTACGATAAACAGAAGGGTCAGAAAGGCGCCCACCTCGACCACAAACATCACAGGATTCTTCCATTGGATATCAGGCCGCAGCATCACGAAAGCCTGTTTCAAGGCCGCCATCCCGGTTTCCTTTTCTATCAACCCTCTTGGCTTCACACAGCGCAGTGATCGCGGCTGCTCCGAACTGAAGGGAACTGTCTCCACGGTTTCTTTACTATCGGGTACTCTATTCATATCGGACTCCTTTGATTCATCTCGCAATTCATCATTGTTAGGGCACCAATGAAGTTTCTTAATAAGCAGCCATAAAGGCTTCCTGGTCAGCCTCCGAAAGGAATGGGACCTAAGTGTTCTGCAAGCGGTCCCAGTGCTGCGACAGGCAAAAAAAGGAGCGCTCCGACGATAAGAATCGTCCCGATCAGGAGGAGACCGAAGGTAACTGTATCATCGCGCAGGGTCCCCAGACCAAAAGGGCTCGATTTCTTCTCTCCGAGAAATGCTGCCATGGCGATCGGCGCCACAATCGGCAGATAACGGCTGAAGACGACAACGAGGCCCGCTGCGATATTCCATGGGATCGCTGTCGGCGCCGGATTTGCATTACTTACCAAACCATAGGCAACTGATAATCCGTCGAATGCCGAGCCATTATTGGCGGAGGCCGAGGAAAAGTTGTACAGGATTTGTGAAAAGCCATCCGCACCAGGGTTGCTGACTGCCTTGAGCCCCCAGCTTGTCGCAGCAAACAGCCCGGTAGGGAAGAGAATCATGAAGGGGTGGACCAGCAGGGCGATGATTGCCAGTTTCACCTCCCGGCCCCCGATTTTCTTACCCAGATACTCGGGAGTCCGGCCCACCATCATCCCAGCCACGAAGATCCCGATGATTAAGTAGAGCAACAGATTGATCATCCCTACCCCCTTGCCGCCGTAGATACAGTTGAGCCACATCCCGACCATGGGCGACAAGGCTGCAATCGGGTTGAGGCTGTTCTCCTCTGCATTCACCGCGCCGCACGTCACATCTGTCGTCAGTGCATCGAAGGTGGCCCCTGCCGAAATCCCGAATCGCATTTCCTTCCCTTCAAGGTTACCCAGGTACTGGTCCACCGGCAGCCCTGGGAGTGCTGGCAGACTTACTACTCGTTTTCCACCCGGTGCTGTTCCACTGGGAATTTCGTATGTTCGTGCAATAGGATGGCCGGTTAATCCCGGGTTTGGTTTCAGTGTATCGTAGTAGACTGCCCAGACGATCGTGCCAGCCATCAACACCAACATGACTGAGAAAATGACGTAGGCATGCCGCATCCGGCCGAGCATTCGGCCATACATCAACACGAGGGCAAACGGAAAGATCATCATGCCCAGAGTGTTGAAAAAATTCGTGAACCCCGTCGGATTTTCAAATGGGTGCGCGGAATTCATGCCGTAAAATCCACCCCCGTTGGTTCCAAGCATCTTCATAGACTCGAATGCTGCCACCGGCCCCACTATGATCGTCTGCTGCTTTGCCTCGCCCTTGTCCGTGGTTCCCATGGCCGCAGGTTCGAGTGTGGAAACCTGGTAAGAACTTTTAAAGGTCATCGGACTACCCTGGACCATAAAGATGAAGGCGAGAATCAAGGCGGTCGGCACGAACATGTAAACCAGCACCCGCCACATGTCTACAAAGAAGTTGCCAATTTTGGACTCGCCACGGAAGAGTCGGATCATCGCAGTCAGTGCACATAGGCCGACCGCCGCAGACACAAACAGCATAAAGATGGCAAAGAAAATCTGGCTGAAGTTTGACAAAACCTGTTCGCCCGAATAGTGCTGGAGGTCCGTGTTCGTCATGAAGGAGGTCACGGCTTGAAAGATAGTCGTGGGGAAAATCATCCCCTTGCCGTCCGGATTGAGTGGCATCCACTGCTGGAGTGACAGAACCACATAGCCATAGATGAACATCAGCGTGTTGAAAATGAGCAAGGCGATGGTATACTGCTTCCAGTTCTGGGAGCCACTGTCCAAACGCTTTTCGAACCAGCCCAGCACCGGCAAAGGCCGGTATTTCCCATCCATGATCCACCCCATGTAGCGACTCAAAGGGAACGCGATCAGGGTCGCTGCTGCGAGTAAACAAAAAGGTAGAAGCCAGATTTGGATAAACATTGTTTAACTCCTTTCTCTCTTTCAGGATCCGCTGTCGGCCCTCAGAACCATTCGGGTCGCACAAGGGCCGCAACCAGGTAGACGAACAAAAATACCGCCACAGCCGCTGTCACATAGATCATCATTAACATCACCTCTTCTCTTAAATTTTCTCGCAAGCGATGAAGAATAAGTACACTATTCCCATTGCTACAAGGCCCAATAGAAATGTCGCTATCAGCCAAAACTCAAGGTTCATTTCCGGATTCCTCCTAAAATTTCGGTAACAATTCCTTTCGGTGTATAGAAAAGACATACACATAAAAAAGGAGCGAGTCTATAGGTAGAATCGCTTATTTAAGTGCAAAAAAACCCGTATTTTTGGGAAACGAACCATTCGTTATCCCTACCCCCTTTTCACCACATTCACCACCACATTCGTCATATTCATGCCAAAAAAAAGCAGAGGAGGATCCCCTGCGTTCGATTCTCTCCCTTAGTCGCCTGCGGAGTTAGCTGACGGGTTAGGATTAAGGGATATCCTCTCTAGATGTCTAGAATTCACCCCTAAAAACTGGTTCCCCCGCTTATTTCAATTCGGCCTTTTTATTTATTATTAAATGATAATTCTATCCTATTGTCAACAAAATCGCATGTCTTTAATTTATTGATAGAGCAATCCTTATGCCAGTTGAAAGGGCGATAGAAATTATTCCGTTTCTTTAGGATAATTAAATGGTTAGAGAAGATTTCTATTAGGAGGAATATTCGCTGAATGATCATTTTAAGAAAATGCTTTGTTTGATTTTAAGCAGTCTGATAAAAAACAGCCAACGTTAAATGATTCTACAACTTTCTCTTCACAACATCTGCCGGAGGGCTTGCCTGAGAGGCGACATTGCCTATCGGTCGTCGACCAAGGTCGTGCTTCACGCCGAAGTGCGCGCTCCACTGCCGAAAGGCTTTGGATGGAGAGTATCAATCAAGGGGCGACCCAAACGCAGAAAGGCATGCAGCAGGTGGATCAAGCAGCTCAGAACCTTAATGACCTGGCCGCGCGATTAACCAGCATTGCGCAGATATACAAGACCGGATGAGGGAAAGGTAAACAGATCAAAAAATGTCTGCTGAAAAAATATAGATTTCAGTATCATTTTCCTTCCAGGCATTGGAAGGAAGGCCTGCCTTCTGGCAGGTGTGCTCCAAAAATGTCTGGCGGTCCCAGGCGTATTCCGTCGCCACCTGGGGCAGGAGCAGACCCGAAAACCACCCCTTTTTAATATAGATACCGTGCTTCCCAACCTGAATCTCATTCGCATCCTTAATTTTTTTGAGAGGGGTCAGAACAGATATCTCAAACTCCAACTCTGAAAGTTCATTCTCTCTTACGGGACCGAACCGAGGGTCGCGAAATGCAGCAGCTTCGGCCATCTCTTCAATGGTCTTGTGAAGCGGCCCATGCCCCTCAATGTATCCAATGCAACCCCGCAGTTGTCCTCTTTTGTGAATAGTGACGAAGGCCCCCCTGTTTTCCTTTAGAATAGGCGATCCAATCTTGAATTCTGGGACGGCCTTCCCTCTCGCCTTATTCTCGACTACCGTTCTGGCAATATGAAGGAGGGTTTTCTTCTCTTCTTGATTCAACCCCAAATCGACGCCGACCTTCTTTTCATCTTTCATCTTCTCTTTTCCCCCGGCTGCCTTATAAAGAACTCCAGCCCCATATCCTACGACGCGACTACGATCCCCGGTCACATCACCGGAATTCGCATATTTTAAGACTTTTCCACGATTGGCGCCCAGCATTTTTGCTGCCAACATGATTGCAACCACCGGCCCCCCGCCACAGGCTTCGCAACGCTCGCTCTTCAAGTCTCGATTCAATCCTTCCGGATCGAATCGATCGATATAGCTGAGAACGATCTTGTCAAGATTAACCGCCTCATCATAAGAATGAAAATGGGAGAGGTCTGAGCTGGCAATCATTAGTACCTTCTTCCCTTTCACCGCCTCGGCAATAGCGGATGCAAGAGATTGACAGGTATCCCAGCTCCAGTAGGGCTCCATCACAATGGGAACCAGTTTAAATGATTTTAAAACGACTTGTAAGAAAGGAATTTGAACTTCCAAGGAATGCTCCTGGGAATGGGCCTCCGGAAGATATCGAATCTCTTTCCATTGCCCCATCATCTTCTTAGAGAGATCTACATCCACGGGGACTATCCCGAGAGGCGTTCGGAAGCCTCCCCGATCATAAAGGGATACTCCTTTAAAAAGAGCCCGGTGGCTTGGCGCGACCACGACGACAGAATCAAACGTTTTTCCCTCTATGAGTTTATAGGCGTAGGCTGCCACCTGGCCGGAATACATATATCCAGCGTGGGGTGAGATGAGAGCAACAATTTCACCTTCCAGCTTCTCCCCCTTTGCATTTTCAAGATAACGCCTCACGTCCCGTGAAAGGACTTCCGGATTATCGGGATAAAATGCTCCTGCGACAGCTGGCTCCCTGATCTCTTTCATACCCGTCTCCCTACCCCTCCCAGGAGTCTGGGCAATCGCTGTTGAACCCATGAGGAGGAAAAAAAAGATTAAGAAAGCGAGGTAAATATAGCTTCTCATAATTCATCTCCCTGTCTCTGTCTGCTGTCCAATAGAAGCGTTACCGGCCCATCGTTGATAAGATGAACCTCCATCTTTGCCTGAAATTTCCCTGTCTGGACCGGAACGCTTTCTTCCTTCAATTTTAGAATAAATTGTTCATAAAGATGCTTGGCAGCGGAAGGCTCTTCCGCCTCCGAGAAAGAGGGTCTCCTTCCTTTCCGGCAATCGCCGAAAAGAGTAAACTGTGAGACGACCAATATCTCTCCACCTATCTCTTTTAAGGAAAGATTAAACTTCCCGGAGTTGTCTTCGAAGATTCTGAGTTCAGGTATCTTGGAGGTCAGAAAAGAGAGGTCACTCTCCCCGTCCCCCTTTCCCACACCGAGGAGCACCAGAAGGCCTCTTCCAATCTCTCCAGATACTCGGCCATCCACACAAACCTGGGCAGATTTTACCCTTTGGATGACAGCACGCATGCTAAACCGAAAATTCCAAATGTCAAAGTCCAAGGTTCAAATAAAGCTCAAAATCTAAATGTCGAAAGGACATTTTCGCATTAAGATATTTGGGCATTCCTTTGGTATTTGGGCTTTGACATTTGAGATTTGACCTTCTTGCAGATTAGTCTTCTTTCTCCTTTTCCTTCTTGGCCTGAGCAATCACCTTATCCGCCAGTTGGGCAGGAACTTCCTCATAGTGGGAGAATTCCATGGTAAAGGTTCCGCGACCCCCTGTTTTGGAATTGAGGTCCGGAGCATATTTCAACATCTCCGACATCGGGACATTGGCTTCGATCATTTGATAATTCCCTTTGGAATCGACTCTTAGAACTCTTCCCCGGCGGCTGTTGAGGTCGCCGATCACATCACCGATGTTCTCGTCCGGCGCCGTCACCACCACCTTCATGATGGGCTCAAGAAGCACTGGGTTGGCGTCCTGAACCCCTTTCTTAAAAGCCATGATCGCAGCGATCTTGAATGCCATCTCTGAGGAGTCGACCTCATGAGACTTCCCGTCGTAGAATCGGACTTTTACGTCCACGACTGGGTAGCCAGCCAGGACGCCGCTTTGCATCGCTTCAGCGATTCCCTTCTCAACCGCCGGAACAAAATTCCTTGGAACGTTCATTCCCGTGAGGGCATTTTCGAATTCGAACCCCGATCCCCGCGGAAGGGAAGAAACATCGAAATGGACTTCAGCAAACTGCCCCCGGCCCCCCGTCTGTTTTTTATGCCGATAGATCACTCCGGTCTTCGATCCACGGATCGTCTCTTTATACGGAACTTTCGGGACACTGAGGTTGACCTCCACCCCGAATTTCCTTTTTAATTTTTCAACGATGACTTCCACGTGGGTCTGGCCCACACCGGAGAGAATGATCTCACCGGTCTGTTCGTCCCGGCCCAACATCATCGTCGGATCTTCTTCGTGGATGCGCGCCAGGGAAGCGGTGATCTTGTCCTCATCCCCTTTGCTCTTTGGGGTTAGCGCGTAGGAGATCACAGGAAGGGGGAGTTTCGTTTCTTCGAATACAATGGGCTTTTTCTCATCGGAGAAGGTGTCACCCGTCGTGGTTTCTTTCAATTTGGCAACCGCCACAATATCGCCTACGCCGGCGAAGCCAACCGGCTTCTGCTTCTTCCCTTCCAACAAGAAAATTTGGCCGATTCTCTCCTTCACATCCTTTTTGGAATTATAGAGAGTGGAATCTGCATTCGCCGTTCCAGAATAAACCCTGAAGAGACTCAGTTTTCCGGCAAAGGGATCGGCGATCGTCTTAAAGACAAAGGCGGAGAAAGGTGCATCTTCTTTGGGTTCACGGGTTTCAGGTTCTCCCGTCCTGGGATTCTTTCCCTGAACCGGACCCCTTTCCAACGGTGAAGGAAAGCAGGAGATCGCCAGATCAAGAAAAGGTTGCATCCCTATGTTTCGGGTGGAGGAGCCGCAAAGGGCAGGAACCAGTTTTCTTTCCATCGTTCCCTTTCGAAGACACCGGGTAATCTCCTCTATGGAAACCTCTCCCGACTCCAAGTATTTTTCCATTAATTGATCGTCCATTTCCACCACGATCTCGACCAGCTTCTCGCGAAGCCGTTCCACCCCTTCTTTCATGTCCGGAGGGACGTCCTTGAGTTCGAATTGACCGCTCCCATCTTCACGATACAAATAAGCCTTCCTCTGAATCAAATCCACCATGCCCTTAAAACTTCCGTCTCCTCCGATGGGAAGTTGAACAGGAACGGGGGGTTGAGAAGGAAAAATCTTTTTCACCTCATCCACCACTTTGAGAAAATTGGCCCGTTCCGTATCCATTTTGCTGACATACAGAATTCGTGGGACTTGAAACTCATTGGCGTATCCCCACACGGTCTCGGTTTGCACTTTGACCCCCGAATTTCCGCTGACGACGATGACGGCCCCATCTACCACCCTCATGGAGGCCTTCGCCTCAGCGATAAAATTGGCATACCCCGGGGTATCAATGATATGAAACGAATGTTTATTCCACTCAAAATGAGAAAGAGAGGCACTGATGCTAATCTTTCGATTGATTTCTTCCGGTTCAAAATCCATCAACGAGGAACCATCATCCACACGGCCAAGACGGGTATTTTCGCCCACGTCAAGGAGAATGGCCTCAACCAAGGAGGTCTTCCCTTCACCGCCGTGGCCGAAGGTTCCTATGTTTCGAATGGTGGTTGGTTCGCCTCGCTTCATCTCTTCTCCTTTCCGTCAGAACAATACATTAAATTACCTTTTTTCTCAATAAAAAGTCAACCCTCCTCAGGCCATCGTTGACACAGAAGTGCGATTTTCTTAGAATGTTTTCTTAAGAGGTTCTGATATGGAGAGTTCTGTCTTTTTTTCGGATCTCAGGGTTGAACCCGGGAAAACCCTCCTGGACAAATTGGACATCCTTCTGGATCGGGCTGATCTGAAGGGAAAGATCCGGGAGAAGGATTTGGTGGCGATTAAACTCCATTTTGGGGAGAAAGGAAATACGGCCTTTGTTCGACCCATCTTTTTACGAAGGGTGGTGGATCGAGTCAAACAATATAAAGGGAAGCCTTTCTTAACCGATGCCAACACCCTCTATGTTGGAACTCGGGGTGAAGCGGTCTCCCATCTAATCACCGCTTTTGAAAACGGGTTCACAGAGTCTGTCGTGAATGCCCCTATCCTGATTGCCGATGGTTTGAGAGGCAATAGTGCCGTCAAGGTTCGGATTGACAAACCCATTTTCAAAACAGTCTCCATCGCCCGAGAGATCTATATGGCGGATGGACTGATTGCGGTCACCCATTTCAAAGGTCATGAATTGTCCGGGTTCGGAGGAGCCTTGAAGAATCTGGGAATGGGGTGCGCCAGCCGTGAAGGAAAGCTGAGTCAGCATTCAAATATCTCACCCCAAGTCAAGGGCAAAGCCTGCAAGGGATGTAAGGCCTGTCTTAGCCGGTGCTCACAGGAAGCCATCTCGATGCGGCCACCGCAGTCGGAGGTCGAAACCAAACAGGGTATTGCCTTTATCGATCCCAAAAAATGCATCGGGTGCGGAGAATGCATCCTCACCTGTTCTTCAGGGGCTATTGAAATCCAATGGAACGAGAGCGTCCCTATTTTTCAAAAGAAAATGGTGGAGTATGCCTATGGAGTTATCCAGAAGAAAAAGGGAAAGACGCTTCACTTAAACTTTCTCACTCAAATCTCTCCCGCCTGTGACTGCTACGGATATTCTGATACACCGATTGTCAACGATATCGGGATCCTTTCTTCCGAGGACCCGGTTGCCATCGATCAGGCGTCGGTTGATTTGGTGAATGGGCAGGAAGGAAACCGAACTTCCAAACTCACAGGAGCCTGGAAACCCGGAGAAGACAAATTTAGAGCGATTTATCCGCTGGTTAACTGGAGTATTCAGCTTGCCTATGCCGAAGAAATCGGGATGGGCACAAGGGAATATGAATTGATTAGAATATAGGTCCAATATCCCTGTTTGTAGGGCAACCCTTTAGGGTTGCTCTTAAACAATACATGCTAAATTTATACCATGAGTAAGTCAAATCCAAAGAAGCCAAGAGATTTGTATTTCTTGAAGTTGTCCACTAGGCCCTTTCTAACTGGATTATTGAAAATATAGCGTGCAACATTCGTTGTATCTTCTCCTCTTCTCAGCGCGTGCGCAAAGTGACAGGCCCGTTTTCTTTTTATAATAAAAGCTCGTAGATTGCTTATGTGAGGAGATGAATCCCCTCTTGTCCGAACTGTTATCTTTGCCCTCTATCAAAAGGTGAAGATGGTCCGGCATAAAACAGTATGCCCAGACTCTAAACCCAAAAGAACTTGACTTTTCTCGCAAAGTGTCAGTTAGCCAGCTAACAAAAAGAAGATCATTCTTAAAAACCCGCTCTTTTTTGTAAGTGCAAATTGTGACGAAGTAGTGAAAGAAGCCCGTATAATCGAAACCCTTCAACCGAACGCGTTTTTTGTGGATAATTTCCGTGTTTATCGGGTAAAGTTTTTGAGCAAGGCTAAAGCCTTGCCCTACAGATTGATTGGCTATCTACCGTCAACCAAGCGCCACAATTAATACTTCACTTCTTTCAAGAATAATCCCTGGGCTGGGGCGGTGGGGCCTGCTTCTTTCCTGTCCTTGGAATTTAAGATCTTACGAAAATCGGCAGCGTTCATCTTTCCTCTTCCAATCTCGACTAATGTTCCGACGATGGACCTCATCATTTGTTTCAAAAAGCCGTTTGCTTCGACCTCGAACCGTATGAGGCCGTCTCGCCCCCTCTTCCATTCCGCCCTAATCACTCTTCGAATGGTTGTACGAGTGGGAGAGCCCACCGTGCGGAACGCAGAAAAGTCATGTTCTCCAATCAAACTCTGAGCCGCCTTCTTCATCTCCGTCAAATTCAGCTTCTGAGGAATATGCCATACATACCCGTGGTGAAAAACTGACCGAAGATTCCGATTGAGAATTCGGTACTCGTAGACCTTGCTTTTCGAATGCTTCCGTGCATGAAAACCTTCGTCAACCTCATCTACCTTTTGAATAACAATATTTGGAGGGAGAAGACTGTTGAGTGCTCTCTGGATTGCACGGATATCCATCTGGCTCTGTGTCCTGAAGTGAGCTACCTGGCCTAAGGCATGAACCCCTGAATCCGTTCTCCCGGAACCAGTCAAACGAATTCTCTCGCCTGTAAGCCGTGACAGCTTCTCTTCAAGCGTCCCCTGGATGGTCGGCCCTCCTGGCTGGACCTGCCATCCTTGATAATTCGTTCCATCGTATTCAATGAGGAGTTTTATGTTACGCATAATCTTCGCCCACAGTAAATGAGGGTGCTACAGCTACCTTCCGCTTACTGCCTTCAACCTACTGCTTTCCACTTTCCACCTTCGACCTTCCACTGACGAGCTTCAAGGCCCATCCTGGTTTGATCGAGATGGCTCCTTCTGAGCAGACCTCAAGACAACAGAAGCAACGAATGCATTCTCCGTAATCAAAGATCAAATCCGTTCCCTTTCTCGTTAGGGCTTGGGGTGGGCAGATCTTTGCACATTGATCACAATCCTTGCATACTTCGTCATCGATCACTGGTTTGGAAGTCAGAGCATTCTTCAACGCCTTTCTCAAGATTGCCGGTAAGTGCCAATCCGGCTGAGAGAGGGCTGGAAACTGGAAGTTGGAAATCTTAAGATCTTGTACCCTTTCCCCCAGAACCTCAATCGGATCTTTTCCCATCCCCTGTTCAAGCGCCACACGATTCGTTAACAGAGATTCCCTTGAAATCCCTAACAGGTCACATACGATCTGATCCAAACTCAAGGGGTCCCCGCTTGCCAGAACCAATCCTATTGGAATCGGGCGGCCGCTATTCGGTCCATTCCCTTCCATCCCCACAATCCCATCCAAAATGGAGAGGGAGGGCTGGATCACCTGGGAGATATCAAAAAGTATTTGGGCAAAGATTTTTCGATCATCTCCTGCCTTGAGATGCCATAAGGCTTTCTTAGGTCCGGGGATACACCCGAAGAGGTTCTTTACCCCCAGGGTGAGAAGCGTCAGGCTATGGGTTTTGAATTTAGGAAGGTTGATGATCACATCCGCTTCCAAAACAGTCTGGTCAACTTCCAATTGTCTAAATGTTCTCCCTCCGCCTTTCAAAGGGAGAACAGGTCTGTTGAATTCCACAAGAGGGCACTTCATCTTATCGGCCACTGCCTTGATGCCAGCTTTCTCAGCCGTCCTCGTCAAACTTCCGACCGAAGGACTATCTCCAATAAAAGGGACTCCTCCCGCCTCTCGAACGATCTGGATCATCCCCCTCACGACAGAGGGATGAGTCGTCACAGCTTTTTCTGGAGGTTTTCCGTAAAGGAGATTAGGTTTAAGGAGAACCCGTGGCTTCCCTCGGCTTCCCTCGGCTTTGCCGAGAGACGAGCGCCGAGAGGAGAGCGCCCCGAGCCGAGCACGACTGTCTTTGTTTACAAAAGTTCGAATCCCTCCGATCAGGTCGATGGCCTGGCGAAGCGCGCTCAAGACCTTTTCTTCATCATATTCTTTGCACTTGACAATAGAGACAGAAGATTTCATCTAACCCAGATGTTCCTTTCCGGTCATTTCACGAATAGAGATTTCGATCACCGCTGTTCTCTTCATAATCTCCGGGGCCACTCCTTGGTAGCCCCCCTCCGGCTGGTATTTTTCCATCAGTCTTTCGAGAATTTCCAATTTTCTGTCAACCTGACTCACAATGATAGCACTTCCCTTGACGATAACGCTTCGATAGTAATATGTGCTCTTGCAGGCGGGTTCCACTGCCGCCACGTAGGCAATAGGCTCGTCCACTTCAAAACAGACGGAACTGCCCCGACGGATGTCGCTGATCTTCTCCCCTTTCGTTGAAGAGTGGAGATAGATCCTTCCGTTCCAATAAATAAAGTTGACAGGTTTGATCACCGGATAGCCCTTTCGATTAACGGTGGCCATCCTTCCGACAGGGGACTGCTCTAAAATGGCTAAGAGGGTTTCCTTATTCTTTAATTCCCGATCTCGGCGTCGCATCACTCGTTCTCCTCAATTTGCATCGCATAACGCCCCTCACCCTTCCCCTCTCCCCGCGCGGGAGAGGGTGGGGATGAGGGGGCCCTGATCACCCCTTCTCTAAATACGGGGACAAGGGAGGTAATATCGATTTGAGCGCAATAGTCAAGGTCATCCTCAAAACCACGGTTAATCAACTGTTTTCCATGATAGGAGAGGTGAAAAGCTTCTAATAAATTATTTTTGAATCTTTGATAAAGAATCTGGGCGCATCTGGAGGCATCCGTCAGAGAAATAGATTTCTTCCTTTTCTTTGTGATCAGACCGATCAACATTCCTCCGCAGACTGTGTCCTCCAGAGAAAAACCTCCTTCATCCCCTGAGAGGAAAATGAGCAGCTCCCTCCCTGACTCAAGACATCTCCGTGCCACGGCTCCAATGTTAAGAAAACTTCCCACTAAAACTTCTTTCCCGGAAGAAACCAAATGAAACGCCTTTGTTCCGTTGGTCGTCGTCAGGATCAGTTTCTTCCCTTTCACACTTTCGGCGACATACTCTTTGGGAGAATTCCCTAAATCAAATCCCGGTATACTCTTACTTTCCCTCTCCCCGCCTAAAAGCACGGAACCCCGCGGAAAAACCTTAGCCATCTGAAGAGCCTCCTCCACACCGGCCAAAGGGAGAATCTCCAAGGCTCCCTGGGATATCGCATTGACCATGACAGAAGTCGCTCTCAGAACATCGACGACAACGACTGTTCGATTTAAAAGGGCATCTGAATTCGGTGGAGATGGAACCAGTTGAATATCGACCTGCATGGAGAAAAATTATCACATAGACAGCCCCTTTGCAAGCTGTGATGCAGAAGGAGCGGGATTCCAAAGTATTTGCTTTTTGTCGTTGAAGATGTTAACAGATTATAATAAAGTTTTTTTGTTGGATTTATTGGGAAGGTTTTTAGTAGCACCAGTCTTTCGGATCAATGACTAAACTCCTTCTCTCCTGCCCAGTTGCCGTTCACGAATGAAGAAAACAGTCAAGACCATCGCATTGGGGATGCTTTCGTTAGGGCTTTGTTTTGCGTCCTTTTCAAATGGGGCGGGCGAAGAGTTCCCTGTCGCTCCACCTCCAATGACAGAGGGATTGTTTCCCTGCAGCAACTGTCATGCCTCGATGGAGGTGAATCGGAAGAAGAGAGTCTTGAAGGAAGAGCACACCGATATCAAGCTCCATCACGCCGAGTCGATGCGGTGGTGTCTTGATTGCCATGATGCGAAGAATCGAGATAAACTGCGGCTGTATAATGGGGATTTGATTCCCTTCACTGAAAGCTATCGGCTCTGCGGGGAATGCCACGGTTTTGTGTATAATGACTGGAAGGCGGGCATTCATGGAAAAAGAACTGGATACTTTATGGGATCCGGCAAGAGAACCTACTATCTCTGTGCTCACTGCCACGATCCTCACCAGCCAAAATTCAAACCGATAAAACCCGAGCCTCCACCAATAAAACCAAAGGATTCGTAATGCTAAATAGACGTTACACCCGAAGAGAGTTTCTTCGTAATGCTTCACTGACTGCCCTAGGAGGTCTTGCTATCCCCCTCTTCTCCTCCTGCACGAAGGAGGAGGCCGAGGACTTTTTACAGAAACATTTTCGGGAAATGACACTGGAAGAGAAGAGGCGCGTCATTGCCAAGCTGGAAGAGAGGTACTTGCAAAAGTATGGAAGGAAATTTCAAATTAGCACCCAGGAGGCAGTTCCCGACACGCTTTGGGCATATGGCCTGGAGCTTTCCCGATGTATTGGCTGTCGAAGATGCGTTTACGCCTGTGTAAGAGAAAATAACCATTCACGACATGATCCTCAACTTCAGTGGATTAGGGTTCTTAGGCTCAAAAGAGGAAACCTGATCAATCTTGAAGACTCAGAACATTATTACAATCCTGATCTCGTTCCGGAAAAGGGATTTATCTATCTTCCCGTTCAGTGTCAGCAATGTCAGGAGCCTCCTTGTGTGAAGGTGTGCCCTGTCCACGCCACTTGGCAAGAACCGGACGGTATCGTCGTGGTTGATTACAACTGGTGCATCGGCTGCAGATACTGCATCGCAGCCTGTCCCTATAAAGGGAGGGTTTTCAACTGGGCGGAGCCAAACATTCCAAGAGAGGAGATAAACCCTTCCGTCCATTACCTGGGAAACCGACCCAGAATGAAGTGTGCTGTGGAAAAATGCACGTTTTGTATCCAGCGCGTAAGGCAAGGAAGGTATCCCGCCTGCGTGGAAGCTTGCCCTACGGGAACGAGGAAATTTGGCAACCTCCTCGACCCGAATAGCGAAATGCGGTATATCATCGATCGAAAGCGGGTCTTCAGGCTCAAGGAAGATTTAGGTACAGAACCGAAGTTTTATTACTTCTTTGAAGCATAGAAAAGCATATGGAAAAGTTGCGGGAAATATTGAATGAAACATGGCATTTTTACAAGAGGACCTTGACCCTTGTGGTAACAGGGAGCAGCCTGTACTATGCCTGGTGTTTCTCCCTCATGGCGATCATCGGCATGGGTTTTCTATTTTATATGAGGCAACACGATTTAGGTCTGATCGCAACAAAAATGAATGATCAGGTTTCCTGGGGCCTCTACATTGCCAATTTCACGTATCTGGTCGGGGCGGCTGCAGCCGCGGTTCTTCTGGTCATTCCGTCTTATGTCTACCATTTCAAGCCGATCAAAGAGATTGTCGTGCTCGGTGAGCTCTTCGCCGCCTCCTCCATCGTCATGGCCATTCTCTTTGTGATGGTCGACCTCGGGAGGCTCGACCGATTCTGGCACATGCTTCCTTTCATAGGACTGATGAACTTTCCCCAATCGCTTTTGGCCTGGGATGTCCTTGCCCTCAACGGTTATCTATTCCTGAACCTTCTTATCCCGATCTACCTTTTAGTCAAGTTCTACTACCGGAAAGAGCCCAACTGGAAGTTTATTGTTCCTTTTATCTTAATCTCCATCCCCATGGCGGTGGCCATCCACACTGTCACGGCCTTCCTTTATAATGGCCTTCCTGCCCGTCCCTTCTGGAATGCATCGATCCTTGCCCCGAGGTTTCTGGCCAGTGCCTTCTGCTCAGGGCCTGCCATCATCATCATTATTTTTCAGATCATCCGGAAGGTATCCGTGCACCATATAGAGATAGAGGATAATGCCCTCTTCAAGATATCAGAACTAATCGCCTACGCCATGTTTCTCAACCTGTTTCTTCTCTCTGCCGAGATATTTAAGGAGTATTATTCTCAAACGGTTCATATTGCAGCCTTTAAATACCTGTTCGAAGGCCTCCACGGCCACAAGGAGCTCGTGCCTTGGATATGGTCGGCGATGACGATGAATGTCATCGCATTCATCATCTTTCTGATTCCCCAAACCCGGAAACGATTAACCACCCTAAATTTGGGCTGTTTACTCATTATCATCGGGGTATGGATCGAGAAGGGACCCGGTTTTGTGATACCCGGGTTTGTCCCGGATCCTCTCGGCGAAATCTTCGAATATTTTCCCAATCACTTAGAGCTCATGGTGTCTTTCGGCATCTGGGCAACAGGGCTCCTCATCTTCACCCTGTTGATGAAGGTGGCCATCCCCATTGAGGCAGGGGAATTCAGCCACGTTAGCTATATTGAACGCAGCTTCAGGCGCGAAGAAGAAGATCAAGGCTGGAGAAAAGGCACTTTCAAAAAAATTTAGGCGCCTTTTCAAAATACAGTTTTTTTGCTTTAAAAATACATAATTTAGTGTATTGATTTGTAAGACCCTTCCCCTTAAGATTCATTGCAATAACGATCGTTGTTTATGATTCGATCTATTGGAGTCGGGTGATCCTCCGGATAGCTCGGCAGTGACCAAATGGCTCACAGCATGAAATTTTTCCTTATTGGATTGGCGGCAGGGTTCCTTATACTCTTCCTCCTCATCCGTTTGGGCATTGGCTCCAGGACTGGCCAACCGATCTCCTTCAACCATAAGAAACATATTGAACAGGGGTTAGAGTGCGACTCCTGTCACCGTTATTTTAAAACTCAAAACTTTTCCGGAATGCCTGACCTAACCACCTGCCTTGAATGCCATAAAGAACCGGTTACCAAATCCTCAGAAGAAGAAAAGATCAGACAATATCAAAAAAAGGGACGAGAAATTTCCTGGAGACGAATATACGGAGAACCCGATCACGTCTTCTTTTCCCACCGTCGGCATGTGGTTCTAGGAAAACTGCCATGTCAGACCTGCCATGGAAATATTGCTGAAAGCGAGCGACCACCCTCCAGGCCATGGGTGAAGATGACGATGAATTGGTGCATGAACTGCCATTCCGAGAACAAAGTAACGAATGATTGCTTGGAATGCCATGTCTAATGAGGAAAGCACCAAATGACAAGCACCAAATTCCAAATAAACTCCAATCTGCAAAATTCAAAATTCAAATAAAATCGTTCCGAAATTTTGAAATTGGTGCTTGGGATTTACTTGGGATTTGGGATTTGGGATTTGGAATTTGGAGTTTGGTGAGTATACGATGAAACTCAGCCGTAGGGATTTTTTGAAGATGGGTGCAGGGGCCGGCACCGCTATTGCCCTCGGGGGCGGTTTCTGGAAATGGTCCCAATTCCCAGTCGCCAAGAATCTAAATCCTCCTGGTGTCGAAAGGTGGATTCCTACCGTTTGCGGGCAATGCACAGGCGGCTGCGGAATACTGGCTAGAATTATTGACGGATGGGCCGTCAACATCGTTGGAAACCCCCTCCATCCTGTCAACCGTGGGACTCTCTGTCCCAAAGGGATTGCAAGCCTCCAAGGTCTCTACGATCCGGACCGCATTCGCACTCCCTTAAAGAGGTCGGGCAGGAGAGGCGAAGGTCGATGGCAACCGGTCTCATGGGATGAGGCGCTTTCCGTTGTTACCGAATCACTGAGAAAACTCCGGAAAAATGGAGAGCCTCATCGCCTTGTGCTTCTGGGAGGAAGATACCGGGGGTTGATGAGAGGTCTTTGGGAACGTTTTCTCGAGACCTTTGGATCGCCCAATTATATCGATAATCAGTTTCAATGGGAAGGCCCAACCATGGAGGGCCTCTATCTCACTCAGGGAATCCATTCCCTGCCCGCTTATGACTTCGAAAATGTCCGATACATACTCTCTTTTGGTTCGGACCTCCTCGAATCGTACTGGTCTCCCGTGCAGGCCCTAAGTGCTTATGGGCAATTCAGGAGGGGAAACTCGGAACGCCGTGGTAAATTGGTCCAGATTGAACCGCGCCTCTCCGTCACCGGCATCAAAGCGGACGAGTGGCTTCCAATCCAGCCCGGAACCGAAGGGTTGTTGGCTCTCGGCATTGCAAATATGATGATTAAGGAGGGACTTTACCATAAAGAATTTGTGGCCAGTCTCAGTTCCGGGTTTGAAAATTGGACGGACCCAAGCGGAAAAGAACATCTCGGCTTCAAGGAATTTGTCCTTTCGGAATACGACTCTGATGTCGTGTCTCGGCGGACAGGCGTGCCCGTTGATTCGATCATCCGGCTGGCCCGGGAGTTTGCATCAAACCAGCCCTCTATCGCCATAGGCTTCCGGGATCGTCCTTTCCAACAGATGGCCGTTTCAATCCTGAACGGATTGGCGGGTAACATCGATGCCTCGGGAGGGCTCCTCGTACCGAGAACGGTTCCCCTTCAGTCGCTTCCGCCGTTTGGAAAAGATGCTGTCGCTGAAAAGGGACTGCGAGTCGAAAGAATCGATGGCGTGAAGAAATCTTCCGTGATGCTCCAGCAACCCTATTTCTTTGCCAGAAATGCGGCCTCTGGAAAACCGTATCGCCCGGAAGCCCTGTTTATTTACTACAGTAATCCTCTCTTTTCGAATCCGAATCCAGATCTCTTCTTAAAGGCCTTTGTGGAAATTCCTTTGATTGTCAGTTTTTCCCCCTACATGGACGACACGACCCTATTCGCAGACCTTATTCTACCCGACCATACGCCCCTTGAAAGATGGCAGGATGATCCTGTCTCTTTGAACAAAGGGTTTCCAGTTCTCGGAATCCGGCAACCCATCGTTGAGCCGCTCTATCAAACGAAAGCGACGGGTGACATCCTCCTTCAAATCACAAAATCCCTAGGGGGAGAGATCCAGAAGGCCTTTCCCTGGAGTGATTTTAAGGAAGTCTTGCTTTACGGGATCAAAGGGGTTTTCGACGCAAAACGGGGCGACGTCTTCGGCCTCCAGTTTGAACAAGCCTGGACCCGTCTACTTGAGAGAGGGGGCTGGGCAGCCCCTTCCTACAAAACCTTTGATGAGTTCTGGAAACAGCTTCAAGAGAAAGGGGGATGGTGGGACCCCATCTATGACTTTAAGGAATGGGATCGGGTTTTTCGAACCCCCACAAAAAAATTCGAGTTCTATGCGCAGGGATTGAAGCAAACTCATCCACCCTTGGCCTATGATCCTAAAGATGTTTCTTTCTTCCCCCATTGGGAGGAATCGGAGAAGAGAACTGATAAAAAAGAGTATCCATTTCATCTCAACATATTTAGAACAATGACGCTGACAGGCAGCCGCAATGCCAACCAGCCCTGGCTTCAAGCCAGCGTCGGATCCTATGTGTTTGAGAGATGGGAAACATGGGTGGAGATCAATCCTGAGACGGCGAAGCGGCTTGGGGTCGAGGATAAAGACTGGGTATGGGTGGAATCCCCGAAGGCGAAGATAAAAGCAAGGGCAATCCTTTATAAGGGAGCCATGCCGGAGGTCGCAAGTATTCCTTTTGGCGAGGGACACAAATCCGGAGGTCGCTGGTCCGAAAACCTGGGGGAAAATCCTTATCGACTCATCGGGGGAGATTTGGATCCTTTGACCGGATACCCGATCAATGAATCCACGCGCGTCAAAATTTATAAAGCCTAACTGTAAAAATATGAAATTCGAAATGCGAATATCGAATTCCCAAACAAATTCCAAATGCGAATTTTCAAAACAGCAATGTGTTGGACGTCTCATTTTGGTCATTTAGATAGAATAGATAGAATTGTTTCGAATTTCGGATGTCGCGTTTCGAGTTTAAGGGGTTTTAGATGCATCGCTGGGGAATGGTCATTGACTTAGATAAATGCACCGCCTGTCAGGCTTGCGTGGTCGCCTGTCAGGCAGAAAACAATGTGGCGATTATTGGGCCAGAAGAGTCCGCCAAGGGTCGTACCATTCACTGGATCGAATTGATCTCTTATATCGAAGGGGAGTACCCTCATATCAAAGCCAGGCTTCTTCCACGCCCCTGCATGCATTGCGACAATCCGCCCTGCACAAAAGTCTGTCCGGTCAACGCTACGTACATCAATGAAGAAGGACTTGTGGGCCAGATCAATCACCGATGCATTGGCTGCCGCTATTGCACCACCGCCTGCCCCTACACCGTCAAATACTTTAACTGGTATCCACCCGAGTGGCCAAGGGAACTGAAAGGCTCCCTCAATCGAGATGTCTCCGTCAGAACGAAGGGGGTGGTGGAGAAATGCACTTTCTGCAGCCACCGTCTTCTCCGAGCAAGAGAAAAGGCAAAGATTGAAGGAAGAGACCTTCTGCCTGAAGATTATATCCCGGCCTGCGTCCAGGCATGCCCGAGCGGCGCCATGTACTTTGGCGATCTGAACGATCCCAACAGCGTCGTCTCAACCCTTTCACGTGAGAGGAGGGCCTTCAGACTGATGGAAGAGTTAGGTACGGAGCCTAAGGTGATCTATCTGTCAGAGGGAATGTAATGGAAGAAAAAGCGTTGAAATTAGAAGAAGACGCCGCTCTTTTCGAGCCCATCAGAAGGACAGGAAAGCCATTCTACCTCACCCTCTCCATCCTCATCGCTGTCATTCTCTGGGCAATATGGGCTTACCTTTATCAGTACGGTCATGGGTTGGGCGTGACCGGGCTGGCGAGGCCGATCTTTTGGGGAGTCTACATCACCAACTTCGTCTTCTTCATCGGGATCAGCCACGCGGGAACACTCATCTCCGCAATCCTTCGTCTTGCCAAAGCGGAATGGAGAAGGTCGATCACCCGATCTGCAGAAGTGATCACGGTTCTTGTCCTCTTTTTCGGTGTGGGCAATATCCTGATGGATCTCGGGAGGCCCGACCGGATGTTGAATATCATCCAATTCGCCCAATTCCGGTCTCCCCTGCTCTGGGACGTCTCGAGCATCACCGTCTATCTCACTGCCAGTTCGATCTACCTCTATCTTCCCTTGATTCCCGACATCGCCCTGATGAGAGATTATAGTGGAAAACGAAAATGGTTTTACCGGATCTTCGCTCTGGGTTGGAGCGGAACACAAAGGCAGCATCACTTATTAGAAAGAGGAATCGCCTTTATGGCCATTCTCGTCATCCCGGTCGCCGTCTCTGTTCACACGGTCGTCTCCTTTGTCTTCGCCATGACCATTCAACCGATGTGGCACAGCGCCATCTTCGGCCCCTACTTCGTCGCTGGCGCCATCTTCTCGGGGATTGCCGGTCTCATCGTAGCCATGAATGTAATCCGAAAAGTTTACCACCTAGAGGATTATCTCAGACCTGTCCATTTCAATAATCTGGGAATTCTCCTTTTGGTAATGACCCTTCTGTGGTTCTATTTCACCTTCACAGAATATATTACGGTTTACTACGGGGGCGAGCCCATTCACATGACCATCTTCTGGTCGAAATTTACAGGAAGATTTGCACCCTATTTTTGGGGGATGTTCATATTCTGTTTTGTCATTCCACTACCCATTCTAAGCCTTCGAAAGACGCGAACACCCTTGGGCACCTTAATCGCGTCCATATCCATTATTATCGGCATGTGGCTGGAACGATTTGTGATCGTCGTACCGACTTTGACCAACCCGAGGCTTCCGAATGAAGCGGTGAACTATTCACCCACTTGGGTGGAGTGGTCCATTTTGGCCGGCTGTGTTTCCTTTTTCGTCGTTCTCTATATGATCTTTACTAAAGTTTTTCCCATTGTCTCTATTTGGGAGGTCAGAGAGGGGAGGGAGAAATCGATGGCCGAGGTTCAAGAAAGGATCAAGACGTACCTGCCGGGAATCGGGGTTGAATAAACATCGATGCAAAGATGCAATCTGGCCACCTGATATCCTGACATCTTTCAGCACGGAGTCCTTATGAGGAAAGCGAATATCGCCTTTGGAATGGTCATCCTCCTGATCGCCTCATCCCTTTTTGCACAGCCTCCTCTTCCTCAGGATCCAACGATAGGAGCCCGTCTCTTTGTCAGTAAAGGTTGCGTGAAATGCCACGCGCTAAGAGGAGAAGGGGGCAAGGTGGGACCGGATCTGGGAAAGATCGATTTAGGGGATACCCAGCTGGATCTGGCTGGAAAGCTCTGGAACCATATCCCTTCGATGACCAAGGGGATGGAGCGGGCTAAAATCATAAAGCCGACTTTAACTGGCGAAGAGATTACTGAAATCTCTGCTTACCTTTACTTCCTCAAATTTTTTGATGAGCCGGGAAATCCAGTTCGGGGCAAGTATCTCTTCAACGAAAAAGGATGCAATAACTGTCATCTCCTCACCGGCAAGGGGAAGGATGGAGAACCAGGGCTGGATCAATTTCCGCAGAACCTCTCCCCGGTCTTCTTAAGTCAGTCTATCTGGAACCATGGTCCGGTCATGATTGCCCAGATGGTGAAGATTGGAATGAAATGGCCGGTCTTTGAAGGAACGGAGATGATGGACCTTCTGGAATATATCAAGACGAATGCGAAGGGGCCAAAGGAAACAGCCTTTATCACACCGGGAAATCCTAGAGAAGGTAAGCAGGTTTTTGTTTCAAAGGGCTGCACCAAATGTCATGCCGTCCGAGGTGAAGGGGGAAAGGTGGCAGACGATCTTGGGGGGAAGGCAAAGATTTTCTACAAGAGCCTCACTCAGATCGCTTCCATCATGTGGAATAAGGGCCCTGCGGTCTTTGCTAAAATGGCCCAAACCGAAACGGGGATTCCGAAATTCACCCCGAAGGAGATGGCCGATCTCATGGCCTATCTCTATTTCCTCCATTTCATCGATGAACCCGGAAACTCAGTAAATGGCCGGAAGGTCTTTTCAGACCTGGGATGTTCCAAGTGTCATGGTTCAGATGGGAAACCCGGAGAATTAATGAACGTCGACCTCTCGAAATATCGGAAGGTTGCCAATCCTATGGAGATCGTAGCAGGCATCTGGAATCATAGCACGCAGATCGAGAAGGCGCTGAGGGAGAAGGGAATTCCTTGGCCCCGATTCAAGAAGGGTGAGTTGGCCGATCTTCTTGAACATATCCGGTCTCCCAGAAAGAAATAGAAAGGGAACGAAATGAGACGCATCGATGTCTGGCTCTTTGTCGGTCTCCTCTTTTGGGGTGGAAATTGGATTATATTGAATCAGGCCGTAGGTGCAGAGAAAAAAGAAGCATATCTCCTTCCGGGGGACGTCAAAGAAGGATGGAAGGTGTTTTATCAAAAAGGATGCATCCAGTGTCATTCCATTTGGGGAGAAGGGGGTAAAGGAGGATCTGATCTGGGCACCCTTTCTCAAGCTTACGTTAGCCAATCCCAGCTTGCGGCTTTGATGTGGAACCACAGTCCTGACATGTGGGGAAGAATGATTGCAAGAAAAATCCCTTTGGAGAAAATAGGAAAGAAAGAAATGTCGGACCTCTTTGCCTTTCTGTATTTCATTCGTTACATGGATGAGCCGGGAGATCTCAACAAGGGAAAAACAATTGTAGATAGCGCCTGTGCTAAATGCCATGCCACAAAAGAGGGTGCGAAATCAGACCTGCGTCGCTGGGGAATGTACACGAATCCGATTCTTTGGGCTCAGATGATGTGGAATCATTCGTCCCAGATGGAGAAAGAGATAAAGCGGACAGGTTCCCTTCGCTTTGAATTCAAGAGAAAAGAAATGGTTGATCTGATTGCTTACATTCGAAGCCTCAACCCGGGCGCCGACAAGGTCTACCTTTCCCCAGGAGATCCTAAATCAGGTGAGAGGCTTTTTTCCGAGAAGGGATGCATCAAGTGCCATGCCTTCGGAGGAGCATACGACCTGTCGCGGAAGAAGGAATTTCCTCGAACATTAGCTCAGTTGGCAGGAGTGATGTGGAACCATTCTGAGGAGATGAGGCAAGGGATGGAAAAAAAAGGAATTACGTTTCCAGATCTTTCTTCTCAGGAGATGGCTCATCTCGTTGCCTATCTCTTCTCGACTCGATACTTCGACGAGCCAGGCAATGTGGAGAACGGTAAAAGCGTCTTCACCAAAAGGCAATGTACCCTCTGCCATAAAAAGGGAGCTATAGCAGGGGATCTGTCTCAACTTAAAGGCCAGATTTCACCCATCTTCATGGCTCAGGCGATGTGGAATCATGGGCCGAAGATGTTAGAAAAAATGAGGGAAGTCAAAGTCCCCTGGCAAAAGATCGATGGGAAAGAAATGGTCGACCTGATGGAATATCTCAACCGTGGGCAATAACCAAATCCCAAATCTCAAGCACCAAATAATCACCAAAATTCCAATGACCCAAACTTTTGGAAAATTGGAAAATTGGGCAATTGGAATTTACGTGGATTTTGGTGCTTGAGATTTGGTGCTTACTCCGAAGGAGTTGAAAATGGTCTCTACGGACTGGTTGAAAAAGACGGAATTATTCGGAACCCTCAGCGAATCTCAGTTGGGCATCTTGCGCTCCCATTCCTCTGTTGAATCTTTGCCCGAGGGGAAAATCATTTTCCACCAGGGAGACGAGGCGAATCACCTCTATATCCTGGTCGAAGGCATGATCGATCTCTCGGTCAAAACCGGGGAAAAGGTTGACTTCTTGACCTCCAAGATAGAAAAAGAAGGGTCCGCCTTCGGAATTCCTTCTCTCATCGAGCCTTTCCGTTATAATGTGACGGCCACATGCTTGAAGCCCTCCAAAGTATTAGTCATCCGTGCGGATCGCCTGAAGACGGAAATGGAAAGGGATCCGAAGATGGGGATGGAGATTATGAGGAAGCTCGTTTCTATCTACTTCAATCGTCTAAATGAGATGCGTTCAGGAGTTTCTAACTTTCTCAAAGTTTTCAAATTGAAGACATCATGATCGGCAAGTGCCCCGCAAGCCCCGCAATGTAGGCGGGGTCAAGGAGCACAACTAAAACAGTATTTCTTTTGCTCGCTTTCCGCTCGCCACTACGTGTCCAGGAAGCGCCGCGCTGTGGGCGGGGAGCTTCAGATTGCCTCTTATGAATCGATTCCATGTCCAAGTTCCGGATGAGCGTTGGTTTCAAGAAAACATCGGCTGCGAAAATGCCTGCCCCGTCAATACCCGTGCTCCCCAATACATCTCGGCCATCCGACAAGAGAATTATAATCTGGCCTTTGAGCTTAACCGCGGCGATAACCTCTTCCCCGCTATTCTAGGCCGAATCTGCGTCCACCCTTGCGAAGAGAAATGCCGAAGAGGTCTTCTGCTCGACCTTCCCATTTCTATCTGCTCATTGAAGAGGGCTTCTGCGGATTTCAAAACTCATGACCGCCAAGGAGAACCAGCGATCATAAAGAGGGACAAAAAGGTGGCGATCATCGGTGCCGGACCCTCCGGACTTTCGGCCGCCAATGATCTCGCCAAGCTCGGTTATTCTGTCACCATCTATGAGTCCTTCTCCATTCCAGGCGGAATGCTCAATGTCGGAATTCCTCCTTACCGCCTTCCCAGGGAAGTCGTGCGGCGGGCGATTGGGGAGGTAAGACAGTTAGGGGTAGAAATCGCCACCGGGACTCCCATCGGAAAAGAGCTGAATTTAGAAAGTTTGAGGAAGAAGCATGATGCCGTTTATATCGCTGCGGGCGCGCATAAGGCTGAGAAATTGGGAATCGCCGGGGAGGATCTTCAAGGTGTGATCCACGGCGTGACCTTTATGCGAATGGTCAATCTGGAAGAGAATCCAAAAATTGGCTTAAGAGTTGCAGTGGTCGGCGGCGGAAATACAGCCATGGACTCGGCCCGTTCTTCGCTTCGATTAGGAGCGAAGGAGGTTTCCATTATTTATCGCAGGAGCAGAGAAGAGATGCCCGTCGATCCAAGAGAATTAGAGGAAGTGGAAGAGGAGGGTATCAAGGTCCATTACCTCACCCAACCGATCCGAGTGCTCTCGAGAGACGGAATAAGAGTTTCGGGTGTTCAATGTATCCGAAACCGCTTGGGCGACCCTGAACAGGATGGCCGCCGAAGGCCGATCCCCATCGAAGGAACTGAATTCGACATCGATATCGATCTCCTCATACCAGCGGTCAGTCAATCACCGGATATCTCATTCCTTCCCGAAGAGATCGGCCTCGAAATCTCCAAATGGGACCGTCTGTCCGTCAATCCAGAAACTTTCGAGACGAATGTGCGCGGTATCTTCGCCGGAGGAGACTTTGTCACAGGCCCCAGGGATGTGATACGGGTGATCGCCGATGGCAGGAAAGCAGCTCTCTCGATTCACAGGTATCTCAGTGGAGAAGTATTCGAAAAGAAGCCCGCTTATTTCACTCCGATTCCGGAAGTCCAGATCGATCCCGACCTGGAGAAGATCCCTCGACAGAGAATGGATACCATTTCCATACAGGAAAGAAAGGCTTTGGATAAAGAAGTAGAATTGGGCTTTTCCATAGAGGTGGCGTTAAAAGAAGCTGTTCGGTGTCTCCAGTGCCACATCTTCACCGTCTTCGACCGGACAAAATGTATCCTTTGTGGCGGCTGTGTTGATATCTGCCCAAAATCTTGCTTTCGGATGGCAAGACTCGACGAAATAGAGGGGGATGAAAAGCTCTCAAGATTGGTTCAATCCCTTTACAACGTTTCTTTAGGAGAAGCCCAAAAACTCAACTTGGCCTCCGTCATCTTCAAAGACGAATCGCGTTGCATCCAATGCGGCCTCTGTGTTAAACGATGTCCTACCGGAACCATCACGATGGAAGAATACCATCGTGAATCAGCACTTTACAGAGGAGAACAAGGATGAAGAGAGGGATTTTACAACGCATCTCGGATTCGGCGGTGTGGCGCTCGATCTTCAGAACCGGAATGCCGGATACCGACCTGAAGCGTTCTCTGTTGATCTTTAACAATTTTTTCCTCCATGTCTTCCCGGCCAAGATAAAACGTCACGGCCTCCGCTTCTCTTATACATTCTGCCTCGGAGGGATCTCGTGTCTCCTCTTCATCGTTCTTACGGTCACCGGCATACTCCTGATGTTTCACTATACGCCTTCTGTTGAAAGGGCCTACTTCGATATGCAGGCCCTGGCCCTCATTTTCAACGGCAAGATTTTAAGAAATTTGCATCGATGGTCTGCTCATGGAATGGTGGTGACGGTCTTCCTCCACATGGTGAGGGTCTTCTACACACGTTCATACAGGCCTCCCCGGGAGTTTAATTGGGTGATCGGAATTGGCCTTCTCATCCTTACCCTGGCACTGAGTTATACAGGATACCTTCTCCCTTGGGATCAGCTTGCTTATTGGGGCATTACCGTAGGGACGACCATTATGAGCTATACTCCCTTCATTGGAAATGGTATTCGTTTTTTTCTTCTGGGAGCGGATGAAGTGGGCCATGAGGCCTTGCTTCGTTTTTATGTTGTGCACTGTGTTGAGCTTCCTCTTATCCTGGGTGGCCTGATGGTCGTCCATTTCTGGAGAGTGAGAAAAGACGGGGGAATATCGGGGCCGCTATAATATTGCGGATTTCGGAATGCAGATTGCGGAGTCTCCTCCCTTCCGCCTCTCCCTGCTGGGGAGAGGGCGGGGTGAGGGGGAAAATCCACAGTTGACATAAAGGATGAAATTTAAAATGGATAAGGATCAGGAGAAAATTTTCGTCAAAGATCCCAACAAGACGTACGGTCTTATGGAGATTGTGGAAGGGACCTCGCCGATGGTGCAGAAGGCTCCGGAAGACACGGTGGACACCTTTCCGCATTACATCATTCTTCTAACGATCTGCTCTTTGGCCGTCACCTTCGCCCTTTTGCTGATCTCCCTTTTCTTCGATGCCCCTTTAGAAGATCTCGCGAACCCTCTTGTCACTCCGAATCCCGGAAAGGCACCCTGGTATTTTACAGGAATTCAGGAGCTAATCCATTACACGAATAAACCGGTGATTCCGGCAATCATCCTTCCCCTGCTTATCTTCCTATGGCTTTTCTCTATCCCCTATATCGATAGGAAGCCGGAAAACAGATGGACGTCTCTTTTTAACCGAATCTTTATCGGTGGTGAGAAACGGGGAATATTGATTACTTTATTTACCCTGTTCATTTTCGGCGCGCTAATCTTTACGATCATTGGATGTCTCTTCCGAGGAGAAAACTGGAGCTTCGTTCTGCCGTGGAAATAAAGAACGGGAAAAAGATAACCAAATTTCAGGTGGATAAGACACCAATCTCACGAAGGCGACTGATTGTTTACGCGTGGATCGTGGCCGGGACCCTCGTCGTCGGCGAGCTTGCCGGCGGCGTTCTTGCATTCCTCTGGCCAAGAAAGAGAAGGGGGAAAGAGGAAAAGATCTTCATCGCCGGGAAGGTGTCAGATTTCAAGATCGGTGAGGTCGTGCCCTTTCGAAGGGAAAAGACTTTCGTCGTGAGACTGGAAGGAGGATTTTTGGCAATTTCTTCCGTCTGTACCCATCTCCATTGTATCGTTAATTGGAATGAGTTGACCAAAAGGTTTGAGTGCCCCTGTCACGGCGCTAAATTCAACGAAGAAGGTGAAGTGCTTGAAGGCCCTCCCCCCAGGCCCTTGGACCTTCATAAGCTTGAAGTCGCGGCAGGAAACGTGGTGGTAGATACAGAGACGGCCATCGAAAGGAAGAGCTTCGATCCGTCCCAGCTCATTAAGGCTTAGACAACCCGATGGAGAAGAAAATCCTCTTAGCGACAATGTTGACAGCGGCCATAGCCATTTTTCTGACCGTTTACTGGTTACTTGAACCATATCGTGTGAAGGTAGAAGCCGAAAGGACAAGATCAAAGGCTGCGACAAAAGGGAAAATCCTCTACATGACGCACTGCGCCCGATGCCACGGAGAGAAAGGGGGACCCCGGAGAGGGATCAGGCCGATTAACTCAAAGGATTACCTTAAGAATGTGGACGATACCATCCTTTACAAAATCATTGAACGAGGAATCCCTGGGACGGGCATGGTCGCCCTGGCCGACAAAGAAGGAGGTCCGCTCAATCCGGAACAGATCAGGGATCTGGTGGCATTCATTCGAGGTTGGGAGAAAACAGCGCCGGCCCTTCCGGTGGAAGAAGCACCCCCTAAGACCGCTTTCGTTCAGGAAGAAGCAGCCTATGTCGGCTCCGAAACATGCATCGGGTGCCATGAAGATCTTAACAAGGGACAAATCAACGCCTGGAGAAAGTCGCCCATGACGACGAAGGCGTTCTCTCTTATCAGAAATGAAAAAGACAAAACCAGATGTATTCCTTGCCATGCCACCGGATACGACCCGGAGAAGAAAACGTATAAAGAAGAGAATGTGGGGTGTGAAGCCTGTCATGGCCCGGGGGAAAAATACCAAGAAATGATGATGGGTGCGAATGCCCCGGAGGGCGGAAAAATAGCGAGGGGGAATGCCCTAAAATCCTGCATCCGATGCCATCGTCCCCACGTCGGAAAGGAAGAACATGTGACCCTGGCAAGAAAAGGACGATTGCCGTATCCGTAGCCAAGGAAGACGGGAAATGAGCACAAAGGAGATGAACAAGCTTGCATTCTTGAATTACTTTAACAAAAGGAGGTAGATTTGATGAAGAAATTTTTAGTTTGGACAGAGCCATTCTTCCTCTCCCTTCTCATTTTCGTCCCTTCCCTGACCATGGCTCAGGCGACTTATGTCGGCTCTAAGAAATGCATGTCCTGTCACAGTTCGATCTATGAGATCTGGAAGGATACCCTTCACAATAAATCTCAACAGATCCTAAGTCGCACCAACGATACCCTTGTGGTCGATTGGAAAGGTATGATTAAACTAAAAGCCGAAAACATCCCGGAAGTCATTGTCAAATTGGAGGATGGACCCGGAGATGTTCATCAAGCCACCTTAGTAGATGCCAGAGACCTTTCGAAAGAGGTCACTTATAACGTGGCGAGGACTTTTGGGGGATGGGGCTGGAAACAGCGCTATCAAGTCAAGATCGGAAATCGCCATTACATCCTCCCGCTTCAGTGGAACCAGGCAACCTCGCGGTGGGTTCCGTATAATCTGCAGGATTGGTATAATGAGGATGGGAGTCTCAAACAACCGCCGGCGGAGAAATCCTTTGATATGAGCTGTGCGGGTTGTCACAATACCGGCCTCGAATTGAAGAAAGTTGACAAAGGGTATGAATCCAAGTATGTCGAGCTCAACATTGGGTGTGAAAAGTGCCATGGCCCAGCCTCCGAACACATCAAGTCTCCCAGGGCGAAGGGAAAAATCATCCATCCTCGAAAATTATCTTACGAACGAAGTCTGGAGGTGTGTGGTCAATGCCATTCGAGGGGAGTGAGCGTTCCCAATGGGACATTTGAGTTTCCTTGGAACGACAAGGATAACAAGGCCTATAAAATAGGGGAGCCCCTGTCCATTTATTACCAATTTAAGCCCGGCATCTGGAGAGATCCGCAGGCCCATTCAAAATCGCAACATCAACAGTGGCTTGACTTTCAAAAGAGTGGCCATTTCTATGCACGGGTTCTCTGCTTCGATTGTCACAACCCCCATGGAGGGCCTAGCCGGTCCCAACTGGTCAAGGCAGACTATAATGACACGCTCTGCCTCTCCTGCCACGGCAAAAATCAAAAGTTTGCTACCCCCTGGGCCATCCGTATCCATACCAAGCACAACTATGCTCCGGAGACAAGAGGAACCAGCCGATGTTCCTCTTGTCATATGGTAAAAACCGCCTCTTCAGCCGAAGCCGGAGACATTCACTCCCACGACTTTAGAATCATCCGACCTCGAACAAGTTTAGAGATGTTCGAGAAAGACCCAAAAAATGTAGTCCCCAATTCATGCAATGGGTGTCATACAGAATGGGGTAAGGATGAAGCAGGGTATAAAGCCGGGGCAAAAGCCTACGAATCTCTCTTCAGAATGTAACCCAATCTCGCTCCTCTCTCTTAGTGGACGGGGAGGAGGGGGGGCCTTCCAAAGGCGCTCAGGGTTCCCTTTCTTGACTTCCTTGCTTTCGGCAAACCTCACTGGGAAGACCAGAGTCTGAAGATCTGCTCCAGGAGTTCCTTTTTCTTCTTCAGCATCTCCTGCTTCGATTTACACTGAGCTGTCCCTGCCGCTGCCCCAGGATGGCCGTCCCCGATGTTCAAATTTCGCATGATCTCGCCGATATTTTTATTCCGGTCTTGTCTGTTCCCATTGATGGAGAGGGACATGGAGACCCCGATGTTGTTACTCTTCACTCCCTGGTGATCCTTCAAATTATAGACCTCCAGAACCCCTAAGGCCTCGGGATAGATCAAGAAGGCCAGGTTTTTGATGAGGTGGGGACTCCGCTGATAAAGGGTGAGATCGATGACGACCACCTCTTTCTTTTCGTCCCCTTCGGTAAAAGAAGAAACATCCCGAATGATCCGAAGCATCCTTTCCTCTTCTTCTCGATATTTTCTCAGCCATTTCTGAACAAATTCCAGATGGGATACCTCTTCGATCGGACGGTCTCGAAGTTGTTGGACCAAGTTTCTCATATAACTCGCCTGATCGTTGGCCGATTGAAAAGAGGCCTTTAAAGTTAAATCGATCACTCTCCCCGGGGTCTCCCTCCTCCAATCCTCTATCGAAGCATAAGAAAAGCTGTCAATGACATCCGCCTCCTCCACCGCTCCCAGGAAATAGGGAGGAAGCTCTTTTCTTTCAGAAAAATATTCAAAAACCACCCGGCTGCAACTTGGTTTCAAATCGAACCGGCCGGGGATCGATTGGGCATCGATCTTTCGGAGTGTCAATTCCTGAAGATTTCCTTCGTGGTGATCGAACCAGAGTCCGCATTGGAGAGGGTAAGGCAAATCACATACCACATCTTTCTCGGTGATCGTGATTTGAGAGCGGGTGATGGCAAGAGGGCCCGCAAAGAGGACCCTTTGAATTTCTAACGCCCATGAGCAGAGAGAGGCGCTGATGATACCATCAAAGTCATTGTGTGTGACGACCTTTTCGTATCTTTCTGAATTGAGACTATTAGGAGAGATCATCGCTTGTAATTGTTCTTTTAAGAAATTTTACCAGAGAGCAAAGGCAAGGTCAATTCCAACATTGACAAATCATCAGGGGTGGGTCATAATGAAATTGAAATTCAATTTCAAATAGGGTAGGATTTTGAACGCCAATCTGTTAAAAGCAAGGATTTCCCAAGAGGGGCTGAATGCAACCAAGCAACGGGAAGAGATTCTCAATATCTTCCTGAATTCTTCGGGCCACAAAAGCCTCGCACAGATTTATGCTCAGGTCGCCAAAACAGACCCTAAGATCGGCTACACAACTGTTTATCGCACCATGAAGCTCCTCACCCGCCTCGGTTTGGCAACCCAACGAAAATTCGGTGATAGCGAGACGCGGTACGAACCCGCGTCAGAAGGAACCCATCATGATCACCTGATCTGTCTCGATTGCGGAAGGATCATCGAATTCGAGGACCAAACGCTTGAGGCCCTCCAGAATGGGATTGCCCAACGCCACCGATTTAAGATCTCCCATCATCGCTTGGAACTCTATGGTCGCTGTGAGGAATGTAACCGCAAGAAAAGAACCGTCAGGAGAAAGAGTTAGGGGATGACACCTTCCGGCAAAATAACCCTAAAATGGACCGATGTCTCCAGAGAAAAATTGATTCTCATCGGAAATCCGAACGTTGGGAAGTCGGTCATCTTCAATTATCTCACCGGCAAATATGTGACCGTCTCAAACTATCCAGGGACGACGGTAGAAGTTTCTACCGGAACGCTGACCGCTCATGGGAAGAAGTTTCAGGTGCTTGATACCCCCGGGGTCAACTCCCTCATTCCGATGTCAGAAGACGAGAAGGTTACCCGGGACATCCTCCTCAAAGAGCCCGAATGCCGTTTGGTCCAGGTTATCGATACGAAAAACATTCGTCGGGGCCTTCTCATCTCCCTGCAGCTGTTGGAGATGGGGCTTCCGTTCATCGTTCTCTTGAATATGTGGGATGAAGCAAAGAGCAGAGGCATTGACATTAAGATCCAGACCCTATCCGAGATCCTGGAAGCCCCTGTCCTAAAGACGGTGGCCACGAGACAAAAAGGTCTTGAGAAGATCAAAGAAAATCTTCAGGCCCGCCCTCCCTCTTCGATCTCAATCAGCTATCCGGACGCCATTGAAAGAGGCGTCTCAAAAATAACTTCTCTCCTTCCTGAAGCCTCTATTTCCAAACGGTCTTTAGCACTCATGCTGATCTCCGGGGACGAGAGCCTTGCCGAATGGCTCCACACGAATCTTTCAGAAAACGATGTTCTGCAAATTGAAAACATCCGCCAGGAAATCCAGATTCATCTCGCTGATTCGGTCGGTTATTTGATCAATCAGGCCAGACTCCGAAAGGTAGATGAACTCTTGTCAAGAGTCATGGGACTGCGGGGAGAAGCGCCTAAATCCATTTCCTCCTTTTTAGGAAACCTCTCCATCCATCCTATCTGGGGGATCCCCATCCTTCTATTCATCCTCTGGGCCACCTACGAATTTGTCGGAGTATTCGGGGCACAGACCAGCGTCAAATTCTTGGAGGAAACCCTATTTGGAAAATGGCTCCTTCCACCCATCGCCTACCTCTTCCAGCGGTTTGTCCCTGTCACCTTCCTTCAGGAATTCTTTATCGGCCCTTATGGCGTCATCACCATGGCTCTCACATATGCCATTGCGATCATTCTCCCCATTGTCGGCTGCTTCTTTTTGGTCTTTGGGCTGATGGAGGATTCGGGATACTTACCCAGACTGGCCATCATGACGAATCAGATCCTCAAAAAGATGGGATTAAATGGAAAGGCAGTTTTGCCCATGGTCCTGGGTCTCGGATGCGACACCATGGCCACCATGACCACCCGGATCCTGGAGACCGAGAAGGATCGCACCATTGTGACACTTCTTTTAGCCCTCGCGGTACCCTGTTCTGCCCAACTCGGCGTCATCCTCGGGATGTTTGCAGGCCTTCCCGCCCTCTATCTCTTCCTGTGGATCTTTATCGTCGTCGGGATCCTGATCTTGGTGGGTTATCTGGCATCGCGGGTGATTCCGGGTGAAGGCTCTGATTTCATCTTGGAGGTTCCACCCCTGAGGATTCCTCTCATCTCCAATGTGATCGTCAAGACCCTGGCTCGAATTGAATGGTACCTGAAAGAAGCTGTTCCTCTTTTCATTCTGGGCACCCTGATTCTTTTTGCGCTCCACAAGACAGAAATCTTAACCCTTTTAGAAAGGGTTGCCACTCCTCTGATCGTCCATTTCCTGGGGCTTCCTGCCAAAGCTACGGAGGCATTTCTCATCGGGTTTCTTCGAAGAGACTATGGGGCAGCAGGCCTATTCGTTTTGGCCAAAGAGGGCCAACTCAATTTCCACCAAATCCTGGTGAGCCTGGTGACCATTACTCTTTTCATCCCATGTATTGCCCAGTTTTTTATGATGATTAAAGAGAGAGGCTTAAGAAAAGCTTTGTGGATATCGGCGGTGATCATCCCCATTGCCTTTGGAGTCGGAGGGATGGTAAATTTTCTATTAAGATTTTTCGGAGTGTGAGATGGAGAAACCTACCTCTTACAAGTGTCCCCTCTGTGGCAAGGAGTTCTCTCCTGCGGAGATGAAATGCCATTCGGGTTGCCTTCTTTCAAAGAACTGCAATCTCCTCTGTTGTCCTCATTGTGGATACAGCTATAAGGAACAATCGGCCATCGTCGATTTTTTAAAATCCTTATGGAGAAGAAAGGGGAAGCCATGACAAAGGGATCTGAACCCAAAAGAGGGCTTCATCAAAGGATGGGGACATCCGTTGACGGAGTCGAAGAGGACCGCATCGATGAGCTTCTTGAGCTCATCTGGACCTTAAGAGAAGAAGGGGTCTCCGATATGGATCACCTTCTTGAGACGACACAGGACATTGAAGCAAAATCCATTCTCCGCAAAATGATCAAGGACGATCTCTTTGAAATAGAAGGGAAACGAATGATGCTGAAAGAGCGCGGAGAGGAAAAGGCGCGCGAGATCGTCCGACGTCACCGTTTGACGGAGAGGCTCCTTTACGAGATTTTCGAAATGTCCGAAGAGGAAGTTGAAGAAGAGGCTTGTAAACTCGAACATATTCTGAGCCCCGGGGTGACGGAAAGTGTCTGTACCTTTCTCGGCCATCCGCCGACCTGCATTCATGGAAAGCCAATTCCGAGAGGGGAATGTTGTGCAAAATTCAAAAAGGAGATGAAACCTCTCGTCATTCCTCTCGAGGAATTGGGTTTGGGCCAGGAGGGACGAATCGTCTTTATCGCACCCAAATCACATCAAAGACTCGACCGGTTGAGCACGCTGGGGATCGTTCCGGGAAGCGTCCTCAGGATGCACCAGAAAAATCCTTCCTATGTCCTGCAGATCGGGGAAACAACGCTTGCGTTGGATCGGGATATTGTGAAGAATATTTATGTCAAAAAGGTATGACCCTCGAAAGGCAGATTCTCAGGTTTAGGCCCTTTGTCCATTTTTACCGAGGAGTCAGTGTCGTGGGCGGCAAGTTCAAATGTCAAATTTCTTAATCATTTGGAATTTGGATTTCCTTTGAACTTGATTCACCTTTGGTTCATCACTTCGTGCGGACTTTGGCATTATTCTTAATCTCCCTCCTTTTTGGAAGGCAGTTCTCCTCTTCGTCTTTCCATCTCTTCCTGAATCAACTCACCCAGACTGGGAGAAGTGGACCCTTGGTCCGAGATATATTTTTCCACTTCCGCCTTCTCGGTCTTCTCCTTGAGTCCTTTGATACTGAGGCCAATCCTTCGTTCATGGGGATCGATGTGAAGGACCACGGCCGACAGGGTATCCCCGACCTTCAGGACATCCGAGGGTTTCTCCACTTTCTCTCGACTGATCTCGGAGACATGGACGAGCCCCTCGATCCCCTCTTCTAGCTCCACAAAGGCGCCAAAATCGGTCACATTGGTAACCTTCCCTGCGACCACCTCTCCTTTTCGATATCGCCGGGCCACATCCCTCCACGGGTCGGGGGTCAACTGTTTAATGCCTAACGAGAAGCGTTCGTTATTCCGGTCAATATTCAAAACGACTGCCTCTACTTGTTGCCCCTTCTTATAAAGTTCACCGGGATGTTTAATCTTTTTTGTCCACGACATCTCGGAGACATGGACGAGCCCATCCACGCCTTCGTCAAATCCGATGAAGATCCCAAAATCGGTCACTGTTTTCACTCTTCCTACCACCTTGGTCCCAACCGGATATTTTTCCTCAATCACCGCCCACGGATTGGGTTCAATCTGCTTCATCCCCAAAGAGATTCTGCGCTTAATCGGGTCGCAATCGAGGACCATGACCTCGACCGTGTCGCCAATTCGGACGACCTTGGAAGGGTGTTTCATTTTCTTGCTCCAAGTCAGCTCCGAGATATGGACTAGTCCTTCGATCCCCTCTTCCAACTCTACAAAGACCCCGTAATCCGTCACGTTGACGACTTTCCCCTTAGTGCGGGAGCCCGTTGGATATCTCTGGGATATAGATTCCCAAGGGTCGGGCAAGGCTTGCTTTAGCCCCAACGAAACTTTTTCTTTCTCCCTATCAAAGTGAAGGACTTTTACCTTGATCCGATCTCCGACGGAGAGTTTCTCCGAAGGATGTCCAATTCTGCCCCAAGCGATGTCCGTGATATGAAGAAGACCATCCATTCCCCCCAAATCGACGAACGCGCCATAATCGGTGAGATTCTTCACCGTCCCGTCTGCGATGTCCCCCTCTTTGAGATTTTTTAGGGTTTCCCCTCTCAACTGCTTGCGCTCCTCGTCGAGAAGGATACGCCGGGAGAGCACAATATTGTTCCGTTTTCGATTGAATTTAATCACCTTGAACTTGAATCGTTGACCGATCAACGCATCCAGATTTCGAACGGGCTTTATATCAACTTGAGAGCCGGGCAGAAAAGCGCGAATCCGGCCAATGTCCACGGAAAGCCCTCCTTTCACTTTGCCAACGATCTCCCCTTCGATAATCTCCCCTTCCCGGCAGGATCTGCTGACATCCCTCCAGATTGTTATTTTATCTGCCTTCTCCTTCGAGAGGGTCAATAGCCCTTCCTCACTCTCCTTCTTCTCCAAAAACACCTCAATGTGGTCCCCAATCTTAACATCGACTTTCCTATCCCTCTTCAAGAACTCCTGCATAGGGATTTGTCCTTCGGATTTATATCCCACATCCACGGTCACATGATCCGGAGTAATGTCGATAACCGTTCCCCTGAGGATTTGACCTTCTTCCAAGGTCTTTAGGCTCTTTTCATAAAGCGTCTGAAAATCCTCGGATTCATCCCTTCGTGGAAGCTCTTTTCCTTCTCTCTTTTCGGCTTCTCTTCTAAGAGAGGCCTGTCTCTTCTCTTCCTCCGAAGAAACCAATTCTTCCTTCGCCATTTAAAAACTCCCTTCTTTCCATAATCG
>Ga0187772_10000058_pt1 | contig 40305 bp, 45 predicted proteins | sample 0116_SJ02_MP15_2_FD_133137 | JGI IMG/M metagenome (GOLD analysis project Ga0187772, IMG submission 133137) | Tropical peat soil microbial communities from peatlands in Department of Meta, Colombia - 0116_SJ02_MP15_20_MG | ecosystem: Environmental > Terrestrial > Soil > Wetlands > Peat | place... | reverse complement strand
GCATTACAACCCCAATACTCTCGGCACGGGGACCGGACCGGGGACGAGGCTCAGGATTCCTGCTTATAACGCAGGTGTCACCGAGGGGTTGGTGATACTGGCAATCTACTTTGTCGTGATGGCAATTTTAGGCCTTTGGCTCTTCCAGCACAAGGAATTCACCTCGTAAAGATTCCTGACCTTGCACACAATGACATCCGTGGGGGCTCTAACCCCTGTTGGAGGTGCCCTTTCCCTCCGAACCAAACCAAAAATACCCGCCGCTAACCGCTGAATCCTGGTTTGAAGACAAGCATCTCGCCCATGTGGTTGACCTATTTTATGGTGCAATGGGGCGAGGTCAAGCAAGAGACATCTGATCAGAAATGCACCATCTGCGGGAAGCAGATGATGAAGACGGAGGCCATCCTCGATGAGAAAGGTCGGAAGTACGAGGGGTTCGTCTGTCACCCCGACAAGCAAGTTACATGGGTAAAGACGAGCTAAAGCGCCGAAGGCTTCTTCGCCCGGAACCCCTCGCCGTACCGGAAACCTCTGTTCATGTTCTTCGCCCACTTCTTCTCGAACACTTCATCCATGTTCGCATCGGGTTTTATCAGCCTTGACGCGTCCAGGACATAGAATATGACATCGACGAGCTCCTCTATCGTCTCTTCTGCTGGCTTCCCCTTCTTCCAGGAGTCGCCCGCCTCTCCAAGCTCGATAAACGCGAAGAGTAGCTTATTCGCAATCTCGTCAGGCGAATTTCCGAATCCCTTTGCCACGACTAGCTCCTCCACCTTCCTCTTGGCTTCTTCCAGAGATGGCATAGAAGCACGCGTCCGGAATGGGGCTAAGAAGCTTTGTGCTTGGGTGCGTAGACCGTCCGGTAGTACACGCAGGACCCGGTGAGAGAACAAGACCAGCAATGTGGACCTATGGGCTTGCAAGTCGTCTGGCCGAACCTGACGAAGAGATCGTTCAGTTCTAGCCAGTATTGCTTCGGGACAGTCTTCATCAGCGCGGCCTCCGTCTCCTCGGGATTCCTGGTCTTCACGAGGCCAAGCCTGTTCGAAATTCTGTGGACATGCGTGTCGACCGGAATGGCAGGCTTGTTGAATGCGTACACCAAGACGCAATTCGCTGTCTTCCTCCCGACGGAATGGAGCTTCAAAAGGTCATCTTCGTTGTCCGGGACGTTACCTCCGAACTCGTCGACCAGTTGCTTCGAGGCCTTAATGATGTTCCTTGTCTTCATGTTGTAGAATCCCGAAGGCTTGATGAGCCTTCGGACGACGCTCGGGTCGGCATTCGCGAGCTGGGAGGGAGTCCTGTAAACTGCAAACAGGTTTTCAGTTGCTTTCGTCGTGTTTTCGTCCCTCGTCCTGTGCGAGAGGATTGTGCTTATGAGAATCCGAAAGGGATCAGTCCCCTCGGCGGCCTGGAGCTCAGCGAGAGCCGTCGCTCGCTTGTCCGAGGAGCCGTAGACCATCCGGCGAATCTTCCTGAGCATCACAGGGAGGCCTATGCGCTTTCTGTGACCCACGGTTCCTTTCTGTACCAGTTCGCGATCTCCTCGCACGTTTTCGGCAAGTCGTACTCCGGAGCATATCCGAGCTCCTTCCAATTGGGCTGTGGGTCAATCCGTACGGACGCCTTGAGTTGTTCCGAGACGTATTTCGGGAAAGTTGAGCCTGAGAAAATCCCCTGCCTTTTGAATCCGACAGTGCGCCCAACGGCAGCTGCAACCCCGCGGGCTAGATTCTCGGGCGTCGCGTCGAATGATTTGATGAGGTAAGAGCCACCCGTCGGGAACTGCCCAAGGGACGATTTGTACATCGCCTGGGCGATGTCGCGGGGGTGAGAGTAAGACATGAGGCTTCCTGCTGGTACCATCACCTTTCCAGCCTCTGCCATTCGCAGAAACGGGACGATGAGGGATTCGTCTCGAGATCCGACGGCTTTGGCCGACCTTATGATCGTCACCCTTGGCTGCGAGCTCCTCTTGGTGTACTCCTGGAGAAGCCGCTCCGCTTCCGCCTTTGACCTCTGGTATTCATTGGCAGGCTTGAACGAATCCCCCGGCGTGACGGACTTCGCCTCGAAGCCGTAGACGTCAAGAGTGCTCAAATGGACGAAGGTCTTGGCTTTCGCTTCCGCTGCGACTTCTAAGAGATTGAGAAGCCCCTCCGTGTTGGCCGAAAGGAACCCGATGTCTGAGTACGGCATGGGAGAAGCCAAGTTGTAGACCACGTCGACTCCCTCCATCGCCTCGTGTAGGCTGTGGTGATCGGAAAGGTCTGCTTCAATCCCCTGAACCCCGCTGGCGTCCATTATCTTGAGATGCGAACCTTTCCGGAATATCCCCTTCGAAATTTCCCCCTGCTGGAACAGGTACTCAACGAGGTGACCGCCCACGAAGCCGGTGGCGCCGACGAGCAGGTTCAACCTGGCTCCCCTCCCTCGCCGAGATGGTGATGGTGGTGGTGCTCGTCCTTCGGAGGCCTGGCTTCGAATTCCCCTCGCACCAGTCGTAGCTGCATATCCTCCTCGAACTTGATGAAATCGCCTGTTAGAGATTGAATGCGCGCTTTGGCCACCTTCGTGAACTGTGGGGAGAAGTTTTGGCCCCCGAACCGGCCGTAGGCCACTCCCGAGAACCGGACCTTCGTGCCTTTTAGCTCGACGTACCCCCGAATCAGGTTGGCTATTTCGCCCTCGCTGACATAGTCGACGATGATGACGTACGACGGAAGACTCAACGTCAGAAGCACCCATCGGGAGGTGCTTTAAGCCAGTTTCCGATGTGAAGGCTTCGTCGTGTGTCCCGGGAGACTACATCTGGAAGTCGGGGGGCCGATAGCGAGCCTGGACCATCTCCTTTAGCGAGGTCACAAGGGCAAAGCTAGAGTTCACGATGTCAGTCTGGGTGAGGATGCCCACCAGTTTCCCTTCCTCTAGCACGGGGAGTTTCTTGACTCCTGCATCTCCCATGATCTTGGCCGCAACTTCGATGCGCTCGTCCGGGGCGACCGTGACCAGCTTTTTCCTGCCGATGGTTACCGGAGTGGTGCGAGGGTCTAGCCCCTTAGCGACGAGGCGCGAGATATCTCCTTCCGTCAGGATGCCAGTCGGCTTGTCACCCTCGACAATCACCAAGGCCCCAATCTTCCACTTTGCCATCATCTTTGCTGCTTCCGAGATGGTCGACTTTTCCCCGATTGTCCTCACCTGCCTCGCCATGACGTCCTTCACGTAGATCATCAAATCATCTCGCAATCAGCACGGGACAGTGGGCGTGGTTAACAAGACCCGAGGAGACGCTTCCGAGTATGAGCTTCTTGAAACCAGTCATCCCCCTCGTTCCGGTCACTATGAGGTCCGCCTTGTTGTTGGCCGCGAATTCTACTAGCCCTTCGACCACTGAAGGTGCCTCAATTAACTCTCCCTTTGCCTCAACTCCTTCCTGCGCAGCGAGCTGCAGTCCCTTCGAAAGTACCTCCTTGGCTGCCGCCTTCTTGGCGTCTTCAAGCATCTTGTAATCAGGGATCGGCATTCCTGAAGACGCGCCGTAGCCGATCGACGGGGAGGAGAACACATGTACGACGGTGAGCCCCGATCCGAACTTCAGCGCGAGCGAGCACGCAAGGCCGACCGCCTTTTGCGAGTCCACCGAACCATCGAAGGCAACGAGTATTCTCCCAAAACGGGTCCCCGTTTGCATATCTCTCCCCGTCCATGACATCCCCTTCGCTATTTAATCCGGATTTCCCTTTCCCACCCGTGAGAACTGTGGTGGGGAGGGTCGAAGGCTTCTCGAACGCCAGCTGGCGTCCGTACCTCCTTTCGCATGACCTAAGGCGTGAGGGTGGTCGGCGAGACACTCGTGCCTCGACTGAAGGGGTCGCAGCAGGGCGGAGTTCCCCTAAAACTGATTATCAGAAGTGATAATTGACCCCCCGCGTTATAAGCGGCACAGGTTAGGGATGGTCCATGGAAAACGCAATCGGAACCACCCATGGCAAGTGGGCCGGCCGATTTATCTGGGCCGCCGTCATACAAGGACTCATCGCAACCGTAGCCACCGTCCTCATCGTCGAACCGTGGAGTGCGCTCGGCATCAACTCCTACTACTCACCATCGAAAGTCATCGCAGGGAACGGAGCCGGGACCTGGATGTTCACCGGTTACATCTCGTACCTAGTCGTAGGCGTAATCGCGACCGCAGTCACCGCAGTCTTCTACTTCTACATCGAGGACATTCAACGCAAGGTGTACAAGGGTTACACGAACCTGCTCGCGTGGGGTCACCTGCTACTAATGAACATTGGTGTTGCGGGAGCCATGATCATCATGATGTATCAGGGCTACCTGGCAGGGGTTGCCGCGGCACCCGTTGCGGAAGGTGGACTGGGGTTCAATTCAGGGCAGATTCACGTCAACATACTGGCCTGGACGGTCAACCCAATCGGAGGGTTCATCCTCCTCGCATGCCTCGGAGCAATCCTGGGTGGTCTTGGATACTTCCTGCGAAGCGCGTCCAAATAGGACACGCTTCATCCCTGTTTTTCAGTTAGGGCGAACCGGAATAGACTCAAATAATCTGATTCTAGGTTTTCCAGCGTTTGGAGATAACCGATCAGTCCCGCGTCCAAGCGCTGGTCGAGGGGCTCGCAGACGAGTATTCGAGGAAGATCCTCCTATCGGCCATTCCCAAGGCGAAATCGGTTGAGGACATGAGCCGGGAGAACGACATCCCCCTGAGTACCTGCTACAGGAGGGTCCATGAGCTGCTCGACAGCCAGATACTTGTGGTGGAGAAGATCATTGTCACCCCTGACGGCAAGAAGTACGAGCTGCTTAGGAGCGCCTACAAGGCTGTCAACGTCACCTTTGACGGAGGAGTCATGAAGGTCGACGCCCTGATCAACGAGGACGTGGCCGAGAAGCTTAGGCGCCTATGGATGACTATGAGGGAGGCAAAGTAATTGCCAGCGTTGAAAATCGAATCCAAACCTAAAAAGAGCAGGGGAGGTGACAAGTGCTAAATGAATCCAATCTATCTTGATACAGCGCAGGCGCTAATCCTCATCTTCGGGGGGGTGGTCGTCTACTATGCTTCCAGAGCCTACGGGAGGACCAAGAGTCAGGCGATGCTCCTGCTGGCGATAGGGTTCGCATGCGTTGCCATCGGTGCAGTAGCAGCGGGAATAATCTACAACACGGACACGTCGGACCTCAGCACCCCGATAACGGTCCAAGCCTACACCCAGGCCGTCGGATTCCTCGTCATCGTCTACTCCCTGGCGAAAGCGAAGGCTTGACGTAGGAAGACCACCTGGACCGGCGTTCGCGTCAGAAAAGGGAAACCGCCCTCCGTTGGGGACATGCCGAAGGCAGCGAGGAGCGTGGATTGTCTTTGTTAAAATTAGGCGAAACACCCTTGAATGCACCGCCGGGAGGGTGAGTAGGCGATATGCCGTCACCCGGCGGACCCAGGTACTGGGAAAGGCGAGTCGAGCGGATTTCCCGACAGGGGTTACGGGAGGTTCAGAAGAAAAGGCTGAAGTCCATCCTGAACTACGTCTACAACCGGAGCCCCTTTTACAAGCGCGCATTCAAGGCGAACAAGGTACACCCTTCTGATTTCGTCGACCTCGCCGACATTAGGGGGTTCCCCTTCACCACGAAGGACGACCTGAGGCAGTACTCCTACCCCTACGGGGGCGACCTTCTTTGCGTCCCAATGGAAAGGCTGATTGGTTGGCACATGACAAGCGGTACCACTGGCCGGCCAACGGTGGGGCCATATACTCTCAAGGACCATCAAACTTGGATGAATGTGATGGCCAGGACGCTCGTAACGGCGGGTGTCCGCCCCGGAGACATACTCCTGAACATCTACGGCTATGGCCTATTCACGGGCGGCCTAGGCTTTCACCAGAGCTGCCACCTCGTAGGCGCAGCCGTGGTTCCGTGGAGTGTCGGGAGGACAGAACCCATGGTCCAGGCCATCAGAGACTTCAAGCCGACAGTGATGACGGGTACCCCCTCCTACCAGCTGTACGTTCTGGAAACGCTGCGGAAGAATGGAATCGACCCGGTCGAGAGTTCAATCAGAGTGACAATCCCTGGGGCGGAGGTATGGACCGAGGAGATGAGGCAGCGCATAGAGAAAGGGTATGGGCTGAAGGCTAAGGGAGGAGGCGCCAGGAACGTCTACGGCGCGACGGAGCTCCTTGGGCCGGGGAGCGGGCAGGAGTGCGAACAAGAGAACGGTTTTCACTTCTGGACAGACCAGTTCTATCTCGAGGTCCTCGATCCCGATACAGACGAGCCGGTTGAGCCGGGCGAAGAAGGCGAGATGGTGGTAACGACCATGACGAAAGAGGCGATGCCCCTGATAAGGTACAGAATGAGGGACCTCACTGTCCTTGACGACGAGAATTGCGCATGCGGGAGGAGCGCGTATCCACGATGCATGTGGGTTACGGGGAGGGTGGACGACGTCATACACTACAGGGGGACAAAAATCTGGCCGGGCGCGATACAGCAGACCATGTTCAGGTTTCCGGAGGTGAACGACTACCTTGTGGAGGTGGACAGGACTGGCAACAAGGGATTCCGCATAACCGTGGAGATCGCCACGGCGCATGACACAACGGACCTCCGAGAGAAGATAGAGAAAGAAATGGGCCGAACTCTGATATTCATTTCGCCGAAGATCTCGTTTGTCAAGGAAGGTACCCTTCCGAGGTACGAAGGGAAGTCTAAGCGGATTCTAGTCGAGTAGAAGGGCGGAAGGGACGCCCTGTGAGACCAGTTCGATAGAAGCACCCGTTCAGGACAACCCACGAATGGACTGCTGGGATGGTTAAGTCCGAAACGCTTCGGGAGAACCCATTTAATACCAGATTATTGAACTTGTAATACATGGCAACGCCAGCACAAGCCAAAGAAGCAAAGATAGACGTTCACTGGAAGGAAGAGCCGCTCATACCGCCGCCCGCGAGCTTCGTAAGACAGGCTAACGCGCCTGACAAGAGCATCTACACCAGATTCTCTGAAGAGAATTTCCCACAGTGCTTCGACGAGTACGCAGACATGCTGTCCTGGGACAAGCGCTGGCAAACTACCCTGGACACCAACAACCCTCCTTTCTGGAAATGGTTTGTCGGTGGCAAACTGAACGTTTCTTACAATTGCGTCGACAGGCACCTGACTAAGCACGGGGACAAGGCAGCCATCGTTTTCGTCCCAGAACCCGAAGACGAGCAACACAGATGGATAACCTACAAGGAGCTGTACGCGAAGGTCAATGAGTTCGCCCTGGTGCTGGAGGAGTTTGCAGGGCTGAAGAAGGGGGACAGGGCGACGTTCCACCTGCCCATGATTGCCGAACTCCCCATCTCGATGCTCGCCTGCGCGAGGCTCGGCGTAATCCACAACGAGGTCTTCGGGGGATTCAGCGCCAAGGCGTGTGCCGACAGGATAGTGGACTCGAAGAGCCGCGTGTTGATAACGTGCGACGGCTACTACCGCAACGGTCAGCTCATCGATAAGAAGAAGGACGCAGATGGAGCCGTAGAGGAGGCTGCGAAGTTAGGGGCCAATGTCGACAAAGTCCTCGTGTGGAGGCGCCACCCCGGAAAGTACGTCTCTTCGGTACCAATGGTCGAAGGGAGGGACTACTTCGTGGACGAGTTGGTCAAGAAGTACTCAGGGAAGACCATCGAGCCCGTTTCCATGGACGCCGAGGACACTCTCTTTCTCATGTACACCAGCGGCTCGACGGGGAAGCCAAAGGGGGTGCAGCACAGGACCGGGGGTTACCTCGCCTACGTCACAGGGACGGCGAAGTACGTCCTTGACATCCACCCCGACGATATGTACTGGTGCCTCGCTGACATAGGCTGGATCACAGGACATTCGTACATAGTCTACGGGCCACTCTCCTTGGGCACCACCACAGTGATCTACGAGGGAGTTCCCACATATCCGGACGCCGCGAGGTGCTGGCGGATAGCGGACAAGCTGAAAGTCAACATCTTCCATACTGCCCCGACCACCATCAGGATGCTAAGGAAGGCAGCACCGGATGCGCCTGTCAAGTACAACTACCACTTCAAGAGCATGACCACAGTGGGGGAACCCATCGAGCCGGAGTCCTGGAAGTTCTACTACGAAGTCATCGGCAAAGGGGAGGCGGTCATCACGGACACCTGGTGGCAGACCGAAACCGGCGGGTTCCTGTGCAGCACGGTGCCTGCGGCTATCCCCATGAAGCCAGGGAGCGCAGGCCCAGGAGTCCCAGGCATCTACCCTGTCGTCTATGACGAAGAAGGGAACGAGGTCAAGGCAGGGGAGGGATCGGCAGGGAACATATGCATAAGGAACCCCTGGCCAGGGATAATGCAGACCATTTGGGGAGACCCTGACAGGTTCGTAAAGAACTACTACGAAAGATACTGCAAGGACAAGAGCAGCAAGGACTGGAGGGACTGGCCGTACCTCTCCGGGGACGGGGCCGTCGAGACCGCCGATGGATACTTTAGAATCCTCGGGAGGATTGATGACGTCATCAAGGTCGCCGGCCACAGGCTGGGGACGAAAGAGCTGGAGAACGCTGCCCTCACCGCCCCTGAAGTGAGCGAAGCGGCGGCCGTGGCAGTCACAGACGAGCTGAGGGGCCACATGCCGCTCATCTTCGTCTCCTTGAAGCCGGGCTTCGAGCCGAGCAAGGAGCTTGCGGAGAAGATTCGGAGCAACGTGGCTAAGGAGCTGGGGCCCATTGCGAGGCCGAAGGCAGTCTACATAGTGTCAGATCTGCCTAAGACCAGGTCCGGCAAAATCATGCGCAGGATCCTGGTGTCCATTTCAGAGGGGAGGGACTACGGGGATGCCTCTACCCTTGCCAACCCAGAAGTTGTGGAGAGGATAAAGCAACAAGTCCAGGGGACATAGGCGGGACCAGGGCACTCGCTTAGAAGATCCCCTAGCCCCGTGGCCTCTGCTCAGACTGACGCGAATGCCACGACCAGACCTAAGGCTTGACCGGGAATATGGGGAGGACGATCCTGCCGTATACCTCGTTCAGGACCTGGGCGATGGACGCGTACATGGCGCTCAGGCCGCAGATGATGCCCTCGTAGCCTGCGAACGTTGTCACCGAGGAGTTGTTCCAGGCGTTCCCCGCGGCCAGGAGGAAGAAGAGTATGAAAAGAGACCCGAATACGAACATGAGCGCGCCGTTGAGCCTCAGAGTGCCGATGAACATCAGAAGGGTGAAGACGCCCCACATGAAGAGATAGGCTGCAAGGGAGGAGGAGGGGGTAAAGGATGCCACGCCAAGGATCTTGAACAGGACGATCATTGCGAACGATTCCCAGAAGAGACCGTAGGAGAGGAAGGCGGTCATCCCGAAGGTGTTCCCCTTCCTGAATTCCAGTGCCCCGGCGATGATCTGGGCTACGCCTCCATAGAACAGGCCCATCGTCAGAATCGGGGAGTCGAGAGGTATGGCGCCAGCGTTCCAGAGGTTGAGCAGGACAGTTGTCATGCCGAACCCCATCAGCCCCAGAGGCGCAGGATTGGCAAGGACTGTCTCAGCTTTTACTTGACCTGCAGTGGCCAATGAGAGGAATCCCAATCCGGCTATTTTAAGCAGGTTCCCGAATGCGTTTGGGTGGCGTCGGATTCTAGCGAAGCGCTTCCGACTGAATCAGCTCAGCCAGCTTCTGGAAGTAAAGCCGCGTCGCCATGGGCATGGCCTCCAAGTTCCTGTCTATGGCCTCGAGAACGTACTTTATGGCTCGCTTCGAGCTCTTGAACTCGAACTTCATGGGGAGGATGGGGTCCTGAATCACTTCTATGGTATCGACCAGATGGCTCGGAGCATCAGCTTTCGCGTCGCTAGTTATCTTCTGGTACCAGCCTGCCAGCACGTTCGGATCCAGCCCGAGCTTCAGGTCTTCAATCTCCTGAAGCAGTTTGTTGAGGACGAGCATCTCCTCGTTTGCCATTGTACTCGCAGACCCGTAACCAGGCGGCAAGCGGTTTAAGGAAAAGTGTGAAAACTAGTTTGCGGCAGAGTTAACTGCAGCGCATCAGAAAGAGTTCACTCTTCTCGTACTCGGCCTCCCATACGTGCGTGCTGTTTCTTCCCCTGCGGACGGCCAGCAGGGTGTACCCGTCTGGCGCCTCCTTGTATGCACGCTCCAAAATCCTCGCCGCTGGTTCCGAGTCTTCATCGTAGCTCTGGACGATGTGTTGCCTGTACTTTTCGATTTCTTTCATATAGTCAGAAAGGCAGAGGGTTTTCCCCTGGAGCCGAGCCGATGTGATGAGCTTGACCTCAGTTCCGCACGCCTCGCACCTCACCCTTGTCATGCCGTCGTTGAGACATACTCTGCCCACCCCTACCACCATCGGGAAAGAACCGGCTTGGGTTTCAACGCTCCCGCACTTGACACATTTGAAAGGTCCCCTTGAGGAAAAGTGCTGCAACCGAACCAGGAAAGCGCCGCTAACCAATTTAAGGTTGCCTCGCCTTCGACCTTGTCCATGAGACTTCAGTCCGTGGAGGCGTTTCCCATCCGGCTTAGAATGGGGGAGCATCTCCGTGGAGGGAAATTCACTTAGACGCACTACCAGGCTGTACTGGTGAGGGTCAGCGTCGATGGGGTCGAAGGCTGGGAAGAGGCCATGACCAGGTTCGATCCTGACGCCAGCGCCCTCATGGTCAGATACCTCGCGAAGGGGTGCTAGACATGGAGTTCGAAGATGTCAGGAAGCAATGGGACAAGTCGTGAAAGGAGCTGAGAATTCGGGGGGATACGCGTGGGACGGACGTCGAGGCGCTCAGCGGAATCGAAATCGCGCTCTACGACGCGGTAGGGAAGATGATGCAGAGGCCGCTCGGCTCTCAGTTTTCTGTGCACCCAGCGAAGAAGGTGCCCGTGTTCGCCGGATCCTTCTTCTCTTCCCGCGGCTCCCTCGGAGCCTACGGCGCCAAGGGCGCGGCCAAGGCGTGCGGAACCTTCGCGGATTTGGAGCTCGCGTGGTTCGAAGAGCCCGTGCTGTCAGACGACATCGAAGGATATGCGAAACAGAAGGGATCTCCTGTCAAGATCGGGGCAGGCGAGAGCTGGTTCGTAGATGACTTCAGTTTGCCCATCCAGCAGAAGGTGGCGGGAGTAATAGAGCCGAGCGTGAGCAGATGTGGGGGCAAAGGCGTCCAGATCGACGTTGCGCGGAAAGCGGCGAACCTGGGAATCCCGTTCTCTCCTATGGTGGGAATGAACTCTGTCCTGTCCTTGGCAGCGTCCATCCATGCAGCTTCTGCTTGTCCTTCGGTTGGTGTAGGTACAACCCATTTCCCAACCCATTGCAGACAGAACTCGGGGAAGAGCTAGGGAAGCCGTCGAAGGGGACAATTGAAGTTCCAAGGAAGCCGGGGCTGGGGATTGCCGTGGACAGCAGGTTCGTGAAGGCGCACTCCCGGTAGACGGGCCGCCATGATCAGAGAAGATGCGCTATCTCGTCCACATTTGATATTTTCGCGAGGAGATTCATTCCAGGGGCGTCCTGGTCGATGCCGGTGGTCACGAGGATGGCATCGATGCCCGCTCTCGCGGCTCCAAGGATGTCGGTGTCTACCTGATCACCAATCATAACTGCGTCACCCCTCCTTGAGCCGGCCCGGTGAAGGGCCATGCTGAACATGAGACGAGAGGGTTTGCCGATGACCAGAGCACGCCTCTGACTGGCATACTCGATGGCCCTTACCAGGGGACCGGTGGCCATGGCTGGTCCCGACTTGTACATGTAGAGCCTCGAGGCGTGTGTGGCAACGATTCCGGCGCCGTTCCTGGCCAGCCTTGCCGCATGGTCCAGTTTGTCGTAAGTAATCCTCCTGTCGAGCCCCACGACCACGAAGTCGGCGGTTTCACCCATGGTCCTCCTGTGTCCGCACCTTTTCATCTCGGCATCTAGCCCCTTCTCTCCGACGAGGAAATAGGACACCTCCCCGTGTTTCTCCCGAAGGTACTCCGCGGTTAGGAGACCGCTCGTCAGGACCTCGACCTTTTTCACTGGGATGCCGAACTCCAATAGGCGCGAATGCACGGTGGCAGCCGAGTCCGTTGAGTTGTTTGTCAGGATGAATAGTTTCTTTCCATTTGCTCTCAGAGCCTCGATGGCCCTGGTCCCTCCGATTTTTACCCTGCTCTCCTTGCCCCTGTAGAAGACTCCGTCCAGATCGAAGAGAAATAGGTTCTTCGCCCGGAGAAGACCCTTCATCCCTCCGCCCTCACTTCGCCTCTCCCTGCGTCCAAGAGGATTCTGTCCCCAGATTTCAGGCCAGAGTAGTCGGCGCGCGGCACCCCGGATATGACAGGAATCTCCTTTCCGTAGACGACTCGTGCCATGACCGAACCTATTACGGCTGACAGGTCGACTGCCTCGGTCACGACCCCGGCCGGGTTGTTCTCGAGGCGGACCATTTCAAGGAACCAAGAGGAGGCGGTGGTGAATCCCTTCCCGAACGGGTAGAAGAGTATCTTCCCCTTTACGTCCATTCCTCTCACGTCGCTCCTCACGTCTGTCACGACCCCCGTGGAGGGGTTGACGCCATGGGCGAATGTAAAGGCCCTCAGGGAGACGAGAGCTTCGCCATTGGCGCTCCCCATCACCAGACCCTTGCCAATCTTGTGCCACTGTTTCATGATGTAACTTTCTCTATAATCTCATTCTGCGAGGCGTAGCCCACCTTAATCTCTCCCTCGGACGATACAATCTCGGCCAGCTTTGCCGAGTTGGTCAGCACGGTTTCGAATCCGAGGGCCTTCAGTGGGGAAATCTCAGCGTCAGTGCTTTGGGAGATGCGGGCCCCCGTCCGTTCGATTGTCTCCGATATGCCGGTCCGTTCGGCCATGTCGTAAGCCTGGGAAGAAGTATAGGCATACATCCTGATCCCCTTCTTCAGCTTCCTTCCATCGAGCAACTTCGCGAGCTCGCCGAGCTCGCTGACGGATAGATGGGGAACGCCGAAGGCGACCAAGTCGGGGAGCTCTGAGAACTGGTTCAGGTCGGACTCGATGTCGCTCAGGGCCGACCTCGTGATCTCTATCTCCTCGACCCTTTCCCCACCAGGAGCATCCTCTGCCGTTTTGGAGCCTGGGGTGATGCCTGGGAAATGAATCATTGTCACGGGGCCCGCCGCAGCCGCTGCGGCTCCGAGGTGCTTAATTTGGTCAGACGTCACTGATGAGGGGAGGCCCGCAATGGATGGAACGAGCCCCCCAGTGTTCCTCCCGATGAAGTAGCCAATCGAGCGGTAGTCGAGGTCCGTGAACCCTCTCGAGTCGAGCCTGAAGGTGATCCTAGCTTGCCTGTTCTCGTCGAGCAACATACCGAACTTCGGGGTCAGCCCCAGGATGGCGCAGGCGATGTCCATGCCCGCTGTGATTTTGTTGGACCTCGAACCGAGGACCGAGTTCGAGAACACGACTGCGCTAGATTCGGCCCAGGCGACGACGTCTCCCTCTTTTGGAAGGTTGCAGACCTGGTACTGGACGCAGGTCCAGCATCTCATCCCCCCCAGCCTAGCGTAGGCGTCGCATAGCCTGAGCTGCTGTCTCGCGTAATTTTCAGGGATTCCGAAGCTCTTCCAGTTCTGCAGGTCGATGCTGGCCGGGTCGACCGAGGTAGGGACGGCGAACCTCCCTCCCGAGGAGGCGAACCGCTCCAGCACCTCCACTCCCGCGTCGCGAAGGCTGCTGTAGTGGGCGAGCACATGTGCGGACTTGACGGGGACGAGCTCGTCTGCACCTACGGCGTCCCCCACCTTAGAGACGATTTCCATGGCAAACTGCTTGGCCTCGCCCAATTCGCCCCGGAGCATTTTCTCCTGGACCGAGTCGAGATGCAACTGTCAGTTCGCCGCCAGAATCGGTTAAAAAGCCATCTCGCAGTCTCCATCCGTTGAAGTTCTGGCCTCAGCTAGGACTTAGCAGAAGTCACCACAGAAAGTAGCCTATGGCAAACCAACACACCCGATGACCCTGTGCACCGAAGGGGACGCGGACTCCTGAGGATCGTCGAGAGCGGGTCCCTTGTCACGTCAATCCTTCTGGACTGCCATGCCCGAACTCACAAAACTGACACGAGAGGGTACGTCGCATACGCTGCGGCCGTGATGTCATGTCAACTCCAAATCAAACTTGCGCGAGGCATCTTGGTGGACACACCTAGCGCCAGGGATGGAGTGATGGCAGAACAGAAAGGTCAGGGATCCTGAGGCGCCCCTGTTGCAAGAGTCTAGGCAACGTCTAAATACATTCCCCCGACGCCGGTTGAGAGAAAATGGCCCAGTTCGCCAGGATCAAGCTCACGAGTACCAACCTGCCAGAGCTTGAAAAAGTTGCAAACGACATCAGAGAGATTGCTGACAAGACAGGCGTCAAGGTCCGCGGCCCTCAGCCGTTGCCGACCAAGAAGCTCAAGATTACGACAAGAAAGGCCCCGACGGGGGAAGGGAGCCACACCTTCGACCACTGGCAGCTGAGGGTCCACAGGAGGATACTTGATGTTCAGCCTGACGACAGAACCATGAGGCAGATTACGAAGCTCAGGATTCCCGAAGACGTTAAGGTAGAACTGATTCTTACTTCCTAAGCCTGGGCCTTCACCCAGTCGATGGTTCGGAGCAAACCCTGCTCAAGTGTCAGTTCATGCTCGTACCCTAGTTCAGATTTCGCCCTCTCCATGGAAGGGTAGCTAATCTGGGGCTCCGCTTCCAGTGCTGTGCGAGGAGGGGCGAGGTTGAGCTTTGATTTCGAGCCTGTCAGTTCCTTGACAGTCTCCGCCAGCTCCCTAATCGTGACCGGCCTCTCGCCTCCGAAGTTGTAGGCCCTCCCGACCGCCTTGTCGTTGTTCAGAATTGTTAGCGCCAACTTCGCGAAGTTGTCGGCGTGGGAAGGAGACGTGGTGTCTCTCCCGGCGTTGAACAGGGTCAGAGGCTCGTCCTTCAGGCAGGCCCGGATGAACCTGATCGCCGCCCTCGTAGGCTGGTCGTACGCCCCGAATAGGAGCCAGCTCCTAGTGAGGGACACTGGGAGATTCTTGGTCTTGAAGAAGCTCATTGCCATGTTCTCCAGGACCACCTTCGAGTAGTCGTAGGGTACCCGGGGGTCAAAAGGTGTATCTTCCGTGACAGGGTTCTTCTTCGGGGCTCCGTAAACATTTGCGCTGGAGGTGCAGAGGATTCTCCTGACTTTCTTTCGCAGGGCTAGCTCAAGCATGTTCAGGCTCCCGAAGCAGTTGACTTCGAAGCAGAGCTTCGGGTCCTCCACAGTCTTCCTGATCTCGGTTATGGCAGCCATGTGAATTATCGCATCGAAGTCGAGAGATGCCAGCTTGCTGTACACGAAATCCTTGTCGAGAAGGTCCCCCGAGACTTCCCACCCTGCTACGTCGGTGGGGATCGTTTCGACGCCCTTCTGCTGGAAGTACTTTACAAGATTTCTTCCGACCATCCCCCCCGCACCCGTGACTAGGACCTTCAACGGCTCGACCGACCGACTCCCATTCTATTTAAGCAGAGGACACGATTCCCGATTTCTTAGATAGTTCGGAAACCAATTCAGAGTCGACCACGCCGTACCCCATCGCTTCGGTCCCGTCGGCCAGGGTCAACGGTAGCCGCGAGACGTAGTAGGGGACTTCGTACTCCCCAACCCTCTCCGGGGACGCCCTGAACAGAAGGCTCCAAGCGTTGGATTTCAGTTCGAAACAGGAGACGGCGGACACCTTCCTCTCGCCGAACCCTCCTCCTCTCCCTCCGGCAGCAATGGAACCCTCGCCTATGCTGAGCACGAAAAGCCTGTTTTCTCCAGACTGGGGTCTCAGGTCGACGTCCCTCCGTGCTATCACTATGGCCCTCGACGGGCCTGTAAGATCGGCGAGTAGCTCCTCGAGAGCGTCCAACATGACCTGCGTGCAGAATCGGCCCTATAAACAGGCCAGCAGACGGGCGCCCACGTCCTTCTGATGCTTCAGATACTCTGTCAGGAGGATCACGGCGTCAGGAGTCATCGAGCCCTCGTCGAACATCCGTCTCAGCTGGGGCACCGCAACCTCCTTCACGCTCTCGACCTCGGTTCTGTCTATGCTGCAGGGGATGTCTGTTCGGGTGACGTAAAGGGCCACCCACTCCCTTTCGGTCAGCCTTCCCGACCTAATCGGAGGCAGGAGACGCTTATTCAGTTGGAGGAGCCTGGCGGAAATCCCAAGCTCTTCGCTGAGCTCTCTCGCGGCGGCATCGCCGTAGGCCTCCCCCGTCTTCACGTGCCCCGTGCTAGAGAGGGTCCAAAGGCCCGGGTGCCACAGGTCTCTCTTGCTCCGCTGTTGGAGCAGGAATTCCCCGTTGCTCCTCACCACCAAGACGGCCACTGCGCGGTGGAGCAACCCTTTTTCCAGGCAATCGCTGATAGTGGCTGTCCCTGTCACGACGTCGCGCTCGTCGACGAGGTCGATCATTTCCCCTGCGGGCATCTTGCTTCCTTAGGCCTTCGGGACGGGTGATGATAAAGCGAATTTCTGCAGGTTACTAGAACCCTTAGGTGGAGGTTGATTCCCGCGGAGGGCGGAGGAGAACTGGGCGAGCTTTTTCGGGGATGCGCGAGGGTCAGACAGCGGTAGCGGCGGGAGTCCCTCCTCCTGCCGGGCGAGCTGTCGCAGCACTGTACATCTTGGGTGTTCTTCCTATGTAGACGTTGATTAGGATAAGAGCAACTATCGCTATCAGAATAAGAGCGATGGTGTAGTTGAAGTTGTTGAAGACGTCGAAGGTGGATAACGCGGCTACGACAACTCCCCACCCCAGGTAGAAGCTCCTCTCGCTGACGTCGAAGATTGTAAAGGCCGCGACGACCGTCCAGAGGCCGCCCAGAAGGAGCATGAGGGAGACCATTCTGGGAAGATCAACGATTCCGAGCAGCCAGGCTGCTGCTGAGAGCAACACCACGATTAGGATGCCTGCTCCGTACCCGAGCTTCACGCGTGCTGCACCTCTGGCGGCTACCTGATAGCCGGTATTAAGACGTCTCGGTTCACGATTCAGGAGAAGGAAGCGTAAACGGGCCAAAACGCTCCTCGTATGCACGAATCAAGCGCAAAACTGCGGACTCCTCGAATAGCTTGCCTACCACCTGGACCCCGAGAGGAAGTCCATCCACCTGCCCCGACGGAATGGAAGCCGCGGGGAGTCCCACATAGTTGAAGGGCAATGTGAGACGGTTCAGAGCGGAGTAGACCGAGACCTCTTTGCCGTTGATTGTTGTCGCTCTCTGGCCTATCCTCGGCGCTGCTATAGACGTCGTAGGGGCGATGAGGAAGTCGAACTTTTCCATCGACCGGGAGAAGCGCTCTATAATGGCCGGGCGTGAATTGATGGCATTGATGTAGTCAACAGCTCGGATGTCCCTACCCTGCTCAAGCAGCCTCCTGACGTCCGCCCCGTAGAGTTCGGGGGCGGAGTCGAGCCATCCCTGGTGGAAGGCGGTTGCCTCGGCTCGGCGGATTATGAGCCATTTGTCATAAACTTCCTGGACGGGGCCAAGGTCGGCCTCGCCGACGGTGCACCCCATCTCCCGTAGATTGGAAGCGAACCCTTCGAAGTTCTCCTCCACCCGCGGGTCGACGTCTTCATGGAAGTACTGCCGCACTACTCCGATTCGCGCGCCGGGAAAAGGAGCGGACAGCGATTCGAGGTAGTTCGGGACAGGCTCATCGACGGTGGTTATGTCAGACTTGTCGTGCGCCGTTATCGACTGCAGCAGGGCTGCGATATCCCAGGCGCTCTGGGCCAGGACGCCAACCGTGTCAAGTGACGCGGCAAGGGGGACTACCCCTATCCTGCTCACCCTGCCATACGTGGGCTTGAAGCCGATGATTCCGCACAGGGCGGCTGGGATTCTCACAGAACCCGCCGTATCCGTCCCTATCGCCCCTGCAGCCATCCCCGTTGTCACGGCCACGGCGGAACCTCCGCTGGACCCTCCGGCCACCCGTTCCATGTCCCATGGGTTCCTCACAGGCCCGAAGTGGGGGTTGTCGCTTGTCACCCCAGCAGCGAACTCGTGCATGTTGGTCGTGCCGACAATGACCGCCCCCTGTTCCTTGAGGCCGCGGACAGCTGTCGCGTCGTAGCCCGCGATGTTTTCGCCGAGAATCTTTGAGCCCGCTGTGCACCGGACACCGGCGATGTAGAAGACGTCCTTCACTGCGATTGGGATTCCGTCGAGAGGGCCGATCGGCGCCCCCGTCCTGTGCCTGCTCTCCGACTCTTCTGCTGCCTTCAATGCAGAATCCCCGAGCACCGTGATGAAGCAGTTCAGCGAGCGACCGAGCACCTCAATTCTTTCGAGACACGCCTTCGTCGCCGCGACCGGAGAAAGCGTTCCTGCTCGGAAAGCCTCCGACAGGCCCTGGATCGTAGGCGGATGGTGGGTTCCTGTCGGCGCCGATTTCATTTGTTTCGCCAGCTCACTGTCATCTGTAAAATGCGGGATGAAATTCCCTGACTGTAACGAAGGGACCAGTCATCGTCGCGGTGACTCCCCCGTTGACCTCCAGCTCCCTTGAAACGTTCACCCTGTCTCCGTCCTCCTCCATTGCCCTGGAACTGAGCTGCCACTTCCTGTCTATGGGCGAGGGGTGCAGAAACCTGACGATGTACCCGGACGTGACGGGGACCCTCCTCAACCTCAGGCCATACCTGTTCTTCGGGCCACACCCGGAACAGACGCCATTCGGCGCAAACTTGTCCAGCAAGCTCTCGACCAATGGGCCTAGACCTTCGTCCTCGAGTAGCTTGAGAACACGAACTTCACGGCAAGGATTGCAATAAAAAGGGTTTCCGGGACCAACGGCCCCTCTCACTCCACAAAGATATTACCATGTAAGCCTGAGTCCCTCGCAGGGCATGTCGGATACGCCTGAGGTGGAACTGCCTCGTCTGATCATCGGGACTGGACCACTGGGCCCGTTCACAATCGAAGCGAATCTTGTCGCAACGGGGAGAACCTGCGTCCTTGGAAGCAGCGGGAGCGGGAAGAGCTACGCAGTGGGGGTGCTCTGCGAGGAGCTGTGCAGGATCGAGGTGCCTTTCGCGATAGTGGACACAGAAGGGGAGCACACGGGACTCAAGGAGAAGTTCGAGGCTATCTGGATAGGAGAAGAGGCCCGAAGCGACATCTCGTGGGACAACCTCGACCTGAAGGACCTCGCGCGGCAGGCTCCCGACATCTCGCCACTGATTCTGGACGTGTCGGACCTGACAGACCCGAAGGAGAAGGTGTCGTCGTTTGTCACCTCCCTGTACGAGACGCTCACCCAGCGGAGGACCCCTTACCTGTTGGTGGTGGAGGAGGCTGACAAATTCGTCCCACAGTATGGCCAAAGAGTGCCCATATTCGCCGAGGTGGCAAGGAGGGGGAGAAAGCGCGGGATGGGGCTGATTATTTGCTCGCAGCGACCATCTCTGGTGGACAAGAACGTGCTCAGCCAGTGCGGGAACCAACTGATAGGGAAACTAATCATCCAGAATGACCTGCAATCGGTCGCCCAGTTCTTCCCGGGGAAGGGGCTGCCGAAGGAACTGACGACGCTGAGGGCGGGGCAGTTTTTTGCGATGGGAGGGTTTGCGCCGACGCCCTCGTTGGTGACAATCAAGAAACGTGTGACGAAGCCCGGAGGTGTGACCCCGTCACTTTCGAAGAGGGTGGTGAAGAAATACGTGGGACCAACGAACCAAGGGGTGTACCGAACGACGCAACCGGAGCCGGGGGAGGTTAAGCAACACCCGGGCAAGGTCGCCCCGGGGCTCTTGCCCTCGGTAAAGGGGGAGGACGTGCCTCTGATGGTCAGGAGGGAGCGCAGCTTTGGGATATTCGGGCCCCGAGAGACTGTTACCGCTGTGACCGCCCTTTACAGGACGTTGATACAGCTCGGGGTTAGGAAACGCCGAGGTCTCCTCAAGAGGAGGTTCGAAACTGTCTATGTTTACCTTGACTCTGCCACAGGCAAAGAGGTCGACATCGACAAGGGACTCGAAGTCGTCGGGGGGTTCGAGAAGCTCCTGGGCCTTACAACTCTCCAAGTGGAAGTCCTAAGAGAGGTCAAGCCCGACGGCGACATAAGCGCGCTAGATGTGGCGAGCGCGATCGGGGAATCGAAGTCGAGTGTGACGAGGGTGCTCAATATCCTAGACAACAAAAGGCTTGTGAGGACCATAGAGGTCAGGAAGAGGAAACTGTACAGGCGACTCGTTGACCTTCCGGGGGAGCCCTCGGAGTTCTCTCCCCTAGAATTGGAGGAAGTACCCATAGATGATAAGACGGTGCCAGCATCGAGGGTGAAGGAGTCAGACGTTAGGGAAGCGGTCAAGGGCCTCTGGGAGGGCGCCGACGTAGAGAGCTTTGAGACCTTCTTGTACCCTGTCTTCAAGGTGGAGCTCGTGGTTCGAAGGAAACACCGCTCGGTCCTAATCGATGGGAGGAGCGGCAAGGAACTTTCTCTCTAGGGCATCCAGATGCCGCAGAGCGACGACTGGACCAAGTGTGCACTAGGAAGGGAGTTCGTCCAAAATCTTCGTCCCGGAGCTCGTGCCGATTCTGTTTGCCCCGGCATTTATCATCTCAAGCGCCTTCGCGAGGGTTCCAATACCGCCAGCTGCTTTGACCCCTGTCCGACTAGCGAGCACCTTCCGCAGAAGCGAAACGTCGGCGGCCGTAGCCCCACTCGTGCCGAAACCTGTCGAGGTCTTTACGAAGTTTGCTCCCGCCTGCTCAGCGAGCCGCGCCCCTCTGACCTTCTCTTCGTCGGTGAGGTAGCAGCATTCGAGTATCACCTTCAGTACAGTGTCGGACCGCCCGCAGAACGCGGCGACCTCGTTTATGTCCGAGAAGTACGTTCGAGTGTCTCCGGATTTCAGGGCGCCTATGTTAGAGACCATGTCAATCTCCCTAGCACCGTCAGTTATGGCCCCCCTTGCTTCCATCAGCTTCATGTCAGTGGTAGCAGCCCCCAGGGGGAAGCTCACCACGGAGCAGACCACGGTGCCGCTCCCCGCGAGCCTACGAACTGCTTGCTTGACGTGAACCGGGTTGACGCAGACCGCCCAGAAGTTGTACTTCAGAGCCTCGTCGCAGAGGACATCAATGTCTGCGGCGGTCGCCGTTGCTCTTAGTATTGTGTAATCCACGACCCGTGCCAATTCGGATCTTCTGTTCAGGTGTGCGGGGGGAAGGAATCCTCCCATGCCTTTCAGACCCGAGCGCCGGATTCTCCCTCATAAATTGGGGGCACCATTCCCACAGTTGAAACTAAGCACAGCATCAAACAGGCAAGGGAGCCTCCCTTCAGGCGACCGCGCCAGACCTATTTCTCAGTAGTGAGAAGAGTCCCGGAGGCTTAAATCAGAGAAGAGAACGAGTGGGTTGATGCGAGAAAGGAAAGATCTCGAAAAGAAGCACCTCCCTGGTTCGACCTACGAGGACTGGCTAAGCGTTCAGACAACGGCCCACACCGGCAGAACTCATAGGGTGCCTTCGCCCGACGTTTATGAGGAATGGGTGAAGGCGCGGATTCACAAAAAGATCGAGAAGGGCCCCCGCAGAGCTGCACCTCCACGAAGCTCCAGAAGCTAGCCCGACCTGATAGCCCTCGACAGGCCGGGCTGTCCAGGAGGCAGATTCGACGGTTTCTCAGAGTTGGGAATTGTGCCCACGATTTATTATGGCGAATAAGACAATTTTCCAGAGGAAAATGCAGCGCCACGCAGGCCCCTTGGCGAAGGATTTCATGGGAAAGGGAGTCGTCACAATTTCGCAGGAGTCAAGAGTTGACAGCGCCATCAAGGCGATGGACGAGCACAACATTGGCAGCATAGTGGTGCTGGACAGCCTTGGCCCCTGTGGGATGTTCACCGAACGGGATTTGTTGAGCAGGGTGCTTGCGAAGGGGAAGGACCCTGAATCCACCGTCATAATGGAGGTGGCTTCGCCCAAGTTCCCTTCCATCACCTCCTCACTGACGCTGGAAGAAACCGCCACGGCCATGGTGGAGAAGAAAAGCAGGCTCATGGCGTTCGAAGGAGCCGAGCTCGTGGGGATGGTTACTCCCACGGACCTTGTCAGGGTTCTAAGAGGTGTCGGGGCGGACTTCTCGATACTGAAGGTGATATCTACCCGAATTGTCACGGTGGCGCCCGAGTCTCCAGTGGGCACCGTGGTCAAGCTAATGGACGAGCGAAAGACCGGGAGCGTGCTGGTGAGCGAATACGGACAGTGGACGGGGATATTCACCGAGCGCGACCTCCTGAAGCGGGTGCTCGCCCCACGGAAAAGGCTCGACATGCCCGTGATGGACGTGGCGACGAGACCTGTCATCACCGCAGAACCAGGAATTTTCGGGAGAGAGGTAGCAGGCATAATGGCGAGTCACGGATTCAAGCGTCTCCCGTTGGCGCTGGAAGGAGAGGGCGTCGGGATAGTCACGGCGAGGGACGTCGTGGAGGCGTTTGCCATGGCGAACAAGCCCAGGGCTCCCCGGGTAGACTGGGTACAGTGGAACTGAGTTTTAGCGGGACGGGGCGGCGTTCCTGAGGCGACTGTTGCCCCGGATGAGCGCCGCGAGTTTGTGTCCTCCTACCTCGGACGCTTCGAACTGGACCCTGGCGACTGGCCTGCGAATGTGGATCATTCGGGTGAGGTCAGACGGCGTTCCCAGCACGACGGCATCGCACGACACGCCATTGATGCTCTTCTCGAGCTCCTTTAGCTGCTCCGCGCTGTAGCCCAGCGCAGGAATGACCTTCCCAAGCCTTGGGAAGCGGCTGTACGCTTTCCGAATCGAACCGACCGACTTCGCCCTTGGGTCGACAAGGATTCCTCTGACGCCCCTGGCGGCGACCGCTCCCGCCCCTTCCGAGAGGCCTCCATGTGTCACGGACGGGCCGTCCTCCACAACCAGGACCCGCTTCCGACGCACAAGTTCGGGCTTGTCGAGGGTGGCAATCGAATTGGTCTTGACGATCAACGCCCTTGGGTTCAGCTTGCGGCAGGAGCTGATCACCTGCTCAACCGCCTTCCTTGCCGCGATGTTCACCTTGTTGACCACGATGGCATCAGCCAGCCTGACGTTGGTTTCTCCGGGGTAGTACCTTGATTGGTCACCTGGTCTCATGGGGTCGACGACCGTTATGGTGAGGTCGGGGGAGTAGAAGCTGAAGTCGTTGTTCCCTCCGTCCCATATGACGACGTCCCCCTCCTTCTCCGCCTGCTCTAGGATGGCGCCGTAGTCCACCCCTGCGTAGACGACTATTCCTTTGTCAATGTGCCCCTCGTATTCTTCTCTTTCCTCGACGGTGGCGTGGTACCTATCAAGATCGTCGTGGGTCTGGAACCTTTGGACGGCTATGGAAAGGTCCCCGTAGGGCATGGGGTGCCTGACCACCACGGGCTTCAGTCCCATCTTCAACAGTATGTCAACAACCATCCGGCTTACCGTGCTCTTGCCCGCTCCAGTCCTGTCAGCCACAACGGCGACCACCGGTTTGGAAGACCTCAGCATGGTGTCCTTGGGACCGAGCAGGTGGAAGCTCGCCCCCTTTGACTGGACCAAGGAAGCCATGCCCATGACGTAGGAATCGGAGACGTCGCTGTATGCGAAGTACACGTCGGTGACCTCGTACCTATCTATAAGCTCCGCTAGCTTCTCCTCTGGGTAGATCTGTATTCCATTGGGATAGAGCCTGCCCGCGACGGACGCGGGATAGGTCCTGTTTGCGATGTAAGGTATCTGGGTCGCGGTGAAGGCAACGACGTTGTACTCAGGGTTGTCCCTGAAGTACACATTGTAATCGTGGAAGTCTCTCCCGGCAGCACCCATTATGATTGCGTTTCGTGTCACAACTAAACACCTACCCTGCCCGCGCTTCGTGCGTATATAATCGAGAAGCCGATTCTTACCTCTGGGAACATACTCCGCTCTGTGCGCTTCTTCTTGTCAGCCCACTATGAATAGAGCGATCGTCCTCTTGCATCTGACCTGGTGAGCGCACCCGCGTGGAATCCAAAACCCTGCCCTCTTCCAACCTCAATGGACCTCTGGCCTGCGAAATCTGGCATGACCTTCCCGAGGTGACGAACCCGATGTGGGCTTTGGAACATCAATCCGGCTCTTTCCATCTTGGGGACACTTCGAGGATGCGGATGGCTTGCCCGTCGCCAGAAACCTGTTTCTTCACTCCGACCTTCGGCGCATCCCCCTTCCACTTTGGCCCATGGAAGCCAGGTGAAATCCACTAGGGCCTTCCTCTCGGAATTCGAATTCAGGGGCTGGACAAGAATCAAGGATTTAGCGATTCCATGTGTCGGACGGTCGGCATGATGGAGACATCAATAATTGGTGGCTTATGATGGGCGACTGGGTCGATATAGACCGTGGAAGCGCTGCGAGCGACCAAGCTGACGAAGCTGTACAAGAAATCGAAGCAACCTGCCCTAGATTCCGTCGACTTGGAAATCGAGGCCGGGCAGATATTCACTATGTTGGGCAGGAACGGGGCAGGTAAGACGACCTTTCTGAGGATTGCAAGCACCCAGCTAATGCCCACGTCGGGAACCGTAAACGTCCTCGGCCTGGACGTTGTGAGAGACGCCAAGGAGCTGCGGGAGCGCATCGCGATTACACCTCAGGAGGCGGAAACCATCTACCCGCTCACACCTAGGGACCATGTGTTGCTCAATCTGAGGATGCGTGGCATCCCGAAGGAGGAGGCGCAAAAGAGGGCGCAGGAGGCGCTCGATGAGCTCGAACTGCACGATGTTGCGGACACAAACTCAGACTGGCTCTCGGGGGGCATGAAGCAGAGAGTTATTGTGGCAATGGCCATTCAGACGGATGCCGAACTCATCTTCTTGGACGAGCCAACCATAGGGCTCGACCCCCTTAACAGGAGAAGGGTGTGGGAGCAACTGACGAGGCTGAAGAAGAGCGGCAGGACAATTGTACTCACAACCCACTACATGGATGAGGCCGAAGCACTGTCTGACAACCTCGTGATCATCAACAGGGGGAAGGTGGTCGCCTCCGGGACGCCCAGGAGCGTGAAGGAGGCTGTAACTCTTAGGAGCACAAGGGTTGACGTTTACGACAGGTTCACCCAGTCCGAGCTGAGCCGCTACGGGAGAGTGTCCTCAATCGCGGGGAGGTTCAGGGTGCTGACCGACGAGGAGGGGGCAAGGAGCCTTGGCGAAGAGGCAGTGGCAAGGAGCGCGACTATCTCGATGAGCCCCGTAACCCTCGACGACGTGTTCGTGGACATAGTGGGCGAAGCCGAGAAGGGGGAGGAAATTGAAGCCTAGGGAAAGGGTCAGGTCGCTCTGGGCGATAATGTACTACCTGGGGTTCACCCCAATGCTGAGGAACCCTCTCTTCATCGCTTTCGTTTTCTCGACCCCGTTCACACTTCTGTTCATCCTGTTCGTGGCCAGCAACGGTACGGCGCTCCCCTATGGCCTCGCAGGGGCGCTTACGATGGTAACAACCGAGCTGGGGCTGTTCGTTGGGACGGACTTGGCATCATACAAGCTGCAGAACAGGTTCCAGGACATCGTGGTCGCCTCACCTGTGACTCCCCTGGTGTACATGTTCGGGGTTGCGCTATCTGAGCTCATCTTCGGGGCTCCTGCCCTCGTGATACTGTTTGTGCTGATCGCAGGACAGGGGGCGTCGGCCGTCGCCCTTGCTGGTTGCCTGGGAGTAGTGGTGCTCCTCTGGGTCACCACCACAAGCCTCGGGTTCTTCTTCTCCGCCTACGCTCCGAACACACAGAACGCATTCATCATAAATGGATTCATCACGACCATCCTCTCGGTCCTTCCGCCTGTCTACTATTCGGTCAAAGTGCTTCCGAAGTTCCTGGTGCCCCTTGCTGAGGTCATCCCCACGACTGAAGCGTCGGCCCTGTTCCAGGGGACCATAGGACTCGGGTACTCGATTGAGCCGGCAGCGGGCTTCGCCGTGTTGCTGGTGGCGACCGTGATAATGCTCATGCTCGTCTCGTTCAGGATGAAGTGGCGCGAAAGCTAAGCAAGGAAGTAAGGCGCCGGGGGAGGGATTCGAACCCGCGCGACCGATAACGGTCACGGGCTGTCCTGCGGGGACTCAAGGCCCGCGCATTAACCACTCTGCCACCCCGGCGTTGACGCCGCTCCGAAGGACTGTCTTCTTATCCTTTAGTGGATCATGGCTGAGTTCAGGTAACTGTTTTACCGCACAGGAGGGGGCCGTGTATCGATGGATGCGAAGGTTCGGCCCGCCAGAGCGGCAGACAAAGCACCGCTCATGAGTTTCATAAAGGAAGTGTGGGGAGGCCACGACTACATCCCGTCCGTATGGGACGGTTGGCTACGCGACAAGCGAGGGAAGATGTTCGTCGTAGAGTTAGGCGGGATCCCAGTCGGGATGAACAGGGTCAGGTTCCTCGAGGACGGATCGGCTTGGTTTGAGGGAGCCAGGGTGCACCCCGCGTTCCGCGGGAGGGGACTGGCTTCGATGCTCGGCGAGAACTCGATACGTTTCGCAATGGCCAGGGGCGCGAAAGTGTTCAGGCTGACAAGCGGGTCTAACAACAAGGCGGCCCACCGTCAGATATCGAGGATTATGTTCAGGGAGACGGCCCGTTTCAGCGTTTACGAGCCCCCAAGGGGCAAGAAACCCAAGCCAACTGGCGCGGCCACTCGAATGGCGCCCAGCGAACTCCCGAGAGTCCTGGGCCTACTCAGAACAGCGAAGGAGTTCCAGCTAGGAGGCGGCGTATTCTGGCACGATTTCACGGCTGCTTCGCTCACACAGGACGTGGTGTCTGATCTGTTGGCGGAGGGAGCAATATGGCGAATGGGGAATGCGGTGGCCGTGATCAGGGCAGGCGGTGAAGGGGAGGGCGGCTGGGAGGAAGTCTGCTACCTTGGAGGGCCGGTCTCCGACTCAACGGGACTCGTAAAGGCTCTTGTCGGGAGAGACAGGAGTGCCAGTGAGAGGTTCGTGTTCGTACCACAAGGGTCCCCCATCATATCTGCGCTTCGGAAAGAAGGGTACAGCAGGAATTTCTCCATGGTCCTCTTCGAACGTAGGGCCGCCAATGGTTAAAACGAGCAGGCGGGCTGCGCCGCCCATGGAAAGAAGCACGGACAAGATCACAGTCCTAGGCGCGGGGCTCATGGGACACGGAATCGCCCAGGTCGCTTCGCAAGTGGGCGGATTTGAGGTCTCGATGCTCGATGTGGAGCAGAGGTTCATCGACGGAGGAATGAAGTTGATCAGGGACAGCGTTGGGAAGTTCGTGGAGAAAGGGAAGCTCACCAGGGAACAGGGTGAGTCCGTCATCGGGAGGATTCATCCGACTCTCGACCTGGCCAGGGCGCTGAAAGGAAGCTCGCTTGTGATCGAGGCGGCAACGGAGGAACCCAAGCTGAAGATGGACCTTTACCGAAAGGTGGCAGAGCTTGTCGAAAAGGATGCAATCGTTGCGTCGAACACCTCTTCCATCAGCATAACCCTGCTGGCTTCGGCCACCAAGAATCCCGAGAACGTCTGCGGGATGCACTTCTTCAACCCGCCCCAGCTGATGTCTTTGGTCGAGATAATCAGAGGCAATATGACATCGGACGAAACGGTCCGGCGCGTCAAGGAGGTTTCTGTGAGGCTCGGGAAGGAGACCGTCCTGTGCAAGAAAGACTCGCCCGGGTTCATAGTGAACAGGATACTCGTTCCGGCACTTAACGAGGCAATCTTCCTCGTACAGGAGGGTGTTGCGGAACCGGAGGACATCGATAAGGCAATCAAGCTCGGGCTCAACTGGCCCATGGGACCCCTCCAGTTGCTCGACTACGTCGGACTTGACACCACGTTCAACATCACCCAGGTCTTCATGAACGAATTTCAAGATTCGAAATACCGAGCGAGCCCCCTGCTCAGAGAAATGGTAAGGGCAGGAATGTTGGGGAGAAAGAGCGGGAAGGGGTTCTACGAATGGACCTCGCCGGGCGCCACTAAGACGAAATGACCACTTCTTTCTAATCCGCGGCGAGAGGTGCCTGCGCTGACCTCTCGCTCTTCCCTGGACGCACTGCGCGACCCTGAAAGGCTGATTTTCCCGCGTCTTTGACGCTGCCCGCACAGTAGCATTTATCATAATCGCGACCCGCCCTTGAAGTCATGGCATACGAAACGATTCTGACATCGAAGGAGGGGATGCTAGGGATAATCACGCTCAACCGGCCGCAAGCGATGAACGCTCTGAGCACGAAGCTCGTAAGCGAGCTCATCTCAGCCCTTGACGAATTCGAGAAAGACGACGGCGTCAGGTGCCTCGTTGTTGCAGGGAGCGAGAGGGCTTTCTCCGCCGGTGCTGACATCCACGAAATGGCGGACAAGACCGCTGTTCAGATGACGATGACGGGTCACTTCTTCCCACTCTGGGACAGGGTGGGGAGGTATCCGAAGCCGATAGTGGGCGCTCTGAGCGGTTACGTCCTGGGAGGGGGCCTGGAGCTTGCGATGACCCTAGACGTGCTCGTCGCCTCTGAGACCACCCAGCTCGGTCAACCCGAAATCGACATCGGCGTGATGCCCGGGGGAGGTGGAACCCAGCGGTTGACGAGGGCGGTGGGGAAGGCAAAGGCAATGGAGATGATCCTTACGGGGAAGAGGATAGGCGCCGAAGAGGCGAAGACCCTCGGCCTGGTGAGCAGGGTGGTCCCAAAGGAAGCCTACTTGGACGAGGCGAAGAAGGTGGCCAACGAGATAGCGTCGAAGTCCCCTGTTGCCGTCAGGCTCGCGAAGATGGCGGTGAACAAGGCCTTCGAGATTGGGCTGACCCAGGGCATCGACTTCGAGAGGGAGGTCTTCTACCTCCTGTTTGCCTCCGAGGACAAGGACGAAGGGATGAGGGCCTTCCTAGAGAAACGCAAGCCAGAGTTCAAGGGGAAGTAGTTGGGATACGAAGCAATCAAATCGGCGGCGGGCAACGGGGTCCTCTGGATAACCCTGAACAGGCCTGACAGGCTCAACGCATTCAACGAGCAGATGGGAGTGGAACTGCTTGATGCGCTCAAGGAGGGGGAGAAGGCACCCGAGGTGAGGTGCCTTGTCCTCACTGGGGAGGGGAAGGCCTTCTCTGTCGGTGAGGATCTCAACACCAACAGGGGCATGATGGAGAGCGGGAAGCCAGTGCACCTGGGGGAGGTGCTGCAGAGGAAATACAATCCCATCGTCCAGCGAATAAGGAAGATGGACAAGCCTGTGATAGGGGCGGTGAACGGCATCACAGCCGGAGCGGGGCTGGGGCTGGCGCTCGCATGTGATCTGAGAGCGGCTTCAGATAGGGCGACATTCCATGAGGCGTTCATCAAGACCGGACTTGTCCCGGACTCTGGAACAAGCTTCTGGCTGAGCCGTATTCTCGGGTTGGGGAAGGCCATGGAAGTGAGCCTGCTCGGGGAGCCAATAGACGCAATGAAGGCGCTCAACCTGGGCCTGGTCAACTGGGTCTTCCCCGACAACATGTTCAGGGCCGAAACGGAGAAGATCGCTCAGAGGCTCGCCAAGGGGCCCACCAAGGGGATGGGGTTAACGAAGAGGGCACTGAACAGGGCAGTTGTTGTAGACATGGACTCCGCCCTGGAATACGAGATGTACCTCCAGGATATCGCAGGAAGGACCCGCGACCACGCCGAGGGGGTCAGGGCCTTCTTCGACAAACGGGACCCGGACTTTAGGGGGGAGTAGTAGCGTGACTGGAAATGGTAGATGCCATCAGACCACATCTTGGCAAGGCAGGAGATTCAGGCCCCAGGGTGGACCCAGGACGACAATTGGTGGGCAAAGAAGATAAGCGCCTGACAGCGCGCCAGAACCATGAAAGATGAGGCAGTGGTCGTCGAAGCCGTAAGGACTCCAATTGGGAAGTATGGCGGTGTACTGAAGTCTGTGCGTCCCGACGACCTGGGAGCCCTGGTCCTGAAGGAGGTACTTCAGAGGTCCAAGATCGACCCCACTTCAGTCGACGATGTCTACTTCGGTTGTTCGAACCAGGCCGGGGAAGACAACAGGAATGTCGCAAGGATGGCTGTGCTCCTGGCCGGCATGCCCTACTCGGTGCCCGGAGCGACGGTGAACAGGCTCTGCGGGTCCGGGCTCGAAGCAATCAGCTCGGCTGCGAGAGTCATAGTGGCCGGCGAGGGAGACGTACTCCTCGCGGGAGGCGTGGAGAGCATGACAAGGGCGCCCATGGTGATGCTGAAGCCGGAGGTGGCGTATATGCGGGGTGCCGCGACTCTGGTAGACTCCACCATAGGTTGGCGCTTCGTAAACCCCGCCTTTCCAAAGGAGTTCCCGCCGTACTCCATGGGAGAGACGGCGGAGAACCTGGCCGAGAAGTACAAGATCAGCAGGAGCTCCCAGGACGAGTTCGCGTTCGGTAGCCACAGGAAGGCTGTGGACGCCACAAGGAGCGGTAGGTTTGCGGAAGAAATCGTCGCGGTGAAGACACCGGAGAACGAAGGAGTGTCGGTGGACGAGGGGCCGAGGGCCGACACTTCAATCGAGAAGCTCGCGTCGCTGAAGCCTGCCTTCCGCAAGGACGGAACCGTAACAGCGGGGAACTCTTCGGGCATCAACGACGGCGCCGCGGCACTTGTCCTGGTGGGTGCCACCAGGGCGCAAGACCTCGGGGTCAGGCCGATCGCAAGGATTCTCGGTTCGGCGACCGCAGGAGTCCATCCGAGCTACATGGGAATCGGGCCGGTGTATTCAACCCGCAAGCTGCTGACCCGGCTCGGGATGGATATGGATGAATTCGGCATAGTGGAACTCAACGAAGCATTCGCGGCCCAGGTGTTTGCATGCGTCGAGGAGATGCCCGAGTTCGAAATCGGCAAGCTGAATCCGAACGGAGGAGCAATTGCCCTCGGCCATCCTCTCGGATGCAGCGGAGCCAGGCTCGTTACCACTCTCCTCCACCAGATGAGAAGGACGGGGACCAGGTACGGGCTCGCCACGATGTGCATAGGCGTCGGACAGGGCATCTCGACCGCGTTCGAGCTGCTGAAGTAAGAGTTATGTCATACCGGTAGCCCTCCTGCCGATCAATTGCAAGTAGAAGCGGTGCCGAATTATCAGATGTTCATCGACGGCGCCTGGGTGGACTCCCACTCGGGAAGGCACTACCCGGTGTTCAATCCAGCAAAGGGAAAGGTACTCGCCCATGTCCCGAAAGGAGATCCGGAGGATGTTATGGCGGCAGTGGACGCGTCGAAGGAAGCGTTCGAAGACCCCTCCTGGAGGGGGATGGACCCAAGCAAGCGCGGGAGACTCCTTTACAAGGTGTCACAACTGCTCAGGGAGAGGCTGTCGGATTTTGCGAAACTGGAGACGCTTAACAACGGCAAGCCTCTCGGGCAGGCGAAGGGGGACGTCGCCATGGCCGCCCGTCACTTCGAGTATTTCGCCGGCTTGGCGGACAAGATACAAGGGAGCACCATCCCAATTCCGGGGAACAGGCTCGATTATACGCTGAAAGAGCCCCTGGGGGTTACAGCTCACATCGTGCCCTGGAACTATCCTATTGTCATGGCGGCTAGGAGCATCGCTCCTGCCCTTGCAGCTGGGGACACCGTGGTCGCGAAGCCTGCCTCGTTTACGCCACTGACACTCCTGAAGTTCGCTGAGATGTGCAAGGAGGCGGGGATGCCGGACGGCGTGGTCAATGTGGTCACCGGAGGCGGGGATGATCTGGGCGGGACGCTCATCAGGCACCCTGACGTCAGGCTGACTGCACTGACCGGCTCAGTGGAGACCGGGATGAAGGTCATGGAGCTCGCTTCGAACAACCTGTCGAGGGTGGTTCTCGAGCTAGGAGGCAAGAATCCTCACATCGTTTTCGCAGATGCTGACTTGGAGAAGTCAGCCACAGCCGTTCTCAACGGGATATTCACGAACGCAGGGCAGATGTGCTGGGCGGGATCACGGCTTCTCGTGGAGGCAAGGGTAAAGGACGCGCTGCTGGAGAAACTGGTGGCAGGGGCGAACATGATGAAATTGGGGGACGGGCTGCAGCCGGACACGGCAATGGGTCCCTTGGTAGCAGAATCTCAAAGGAAGCGTGTCGCAGACTATGTGGAAATCGGGACTGGGGAAGGCGCGAGGGTGGCTGCGGGAGGACGGGCGCCAGTCGAGGAAGGGCTGAAGGAGGGATACTTCTACCGGCCGACGATTCTCGACGGGGTTACCCAGGATATGCGGGTCGCCCAAGAGGAGATCTTCGGGCCGGTCCTCACAGTTACGCCTTTTGAGGGTCAGGAGGACGCCATCGAGAAAGCGAACGACTCGGAATACGGGCTCTGGGCGGGTGTCTGGACAAGGGACCTGAGGAGAGCCCATACAATGGCAGCCAAGCTGGAATCTGGAATCGTTGCGGTGAACGAGGAACCAATCACATTCCCCCAGACCCCGTTCGGGGGGTTCAAGAGGAGCGGGAACTCCTCAGAGCAGGGTGTGGACTCCCTGAGTTCATACTTGCGCGTAAAGAACGTCTCGGTCAACCTGGACTAGCCCTTCCATACATCTTCCTTCGTCCCTGCTGATTTGTTGGCCCACCTCGAGAGATTGAACAGGTAGGAGGAGAGGCGGTTGAAGAATGGAAGGAGTTCCGGGTTCATCTCTCGGGATTTCGAGGCCGTTACGATGCGTCTCTCCGCCCTCCTGCAGACAGACCTCGCGACGTGCAGCATTGCACCTGTTGGGGAGCCGCCAGGGAGGATGAAGTTGCTTAGGTGTGGCAGCCTCCCAAGCAGCTCGTCGGTCAGCTCCTCTAGCCTTTTGGTGTTGGTCCGCCCGATACGGGGGACCTTTTGCTTCTGCCCAATTTCTGTCGCCGCATCCCCTCCGGCGATGAACAGCATCCTCTGGACCTCCTTCAGAGAAGAAGCGACCGCCCGGTCTTCTGAGCCGGCGATAATGACACCGATGACGCTGTTCAGTTCATCGATCGTCCCGTAGGCTTCGACCCGGGGGTCGTCCTTCTGCACTCGCTTCGGTCCGTAAAGGGATGTGTCGCCCCTGTCTCCCCGTCGCGTGTACATCGCATGCCCGCAGTTGCCACGAATTATTAACGGTAACAGGAGTGTCTTGGGCAGCAGCCCCACGTGAGGATGGCCAGTATCTTTTGGGTCAAAGGGATAATCATTGTTGGTCACCAAAATTACAGTCTGAAGTTTCTTATGGGAAAAGGCAAGGACGGCGTGGGCGAAACAGACAACGACTTTCGAAGACCATGACGTCCATCAGTTCACCCCGCAGGAAGCTTCGAAGCTCCTCCCTGACATCAAGCCGAAGATAAAGGAGCTTATAGAAAAGAAGAAGGTCGTCTCCAAGCTTCACAACGAGATCGAGAAGTACAACCTCTTCGGGTTCAGGACCGCAGAGGTTGCAGAGAAGGCCGCTCAGCTTGATGCGCTCATCGAGGACATGAAAAGAAAGGTCTCGGAGCTCGAGGATCTCGGAGTGGAAGTGAAAGACTTGGACTATGGTCTGGTGGACTTCCCCGCGGAAAAGTACGGAGAGAGCGTCATGCTCTGCTGGAGGTACGGCGAGCCCGAAGTGGCCTTCTGGCACAAGCAGAACGAAGGGTACAACGGAAGGAAACCTCTGAAGATGCAGTTGATTCAGCCTTAACCGGATAGCAGCCTCTTCGCGTTGCCGGAGAGGAGCTTATCAGCGACACCCGGCTTGAGCTCGGGCGCGAGGCTCGTCCTGAAGTCGTTGAGCCATTCCTTCTGCCTCAGCATTGGATAGTCGGTGCCGAAGAGGAACCTGTCCTGGAGAATCCCGTTAAGATACGGGCGCACGCTCTGAGGGATGTACTTCGGTTTCCACCCCGAGACGTCGATGAAAACGTTGGGGTTCCTCAGCGCAATTGCGATTGCCACATCCGGCCAGGGCCACCCGAAGTGGGCCATGATCACTTTCAGGTCTGGGAAGCTCTGGCATACCTCGTCGACGAGTTCCGTCTTGCTGTACCTGATCTCGCAGTCACCGAGCCCCGTCGTGCCAGTATGAAAGAGCACAGGGATCCCTGACTCTTGGCAGAAAGCGTAGATCGGGTACATGAGCCTCCTGTCGTTGATGTAGACCGAATTAGCGCTGCTGTGAACTTTTAGCCCACGCATGCCGAGCTTCTTGACAGCCCTCCTCAACTCCGCGAGGGCCGCCCTCCCGGCATTGGGGTCGACGCCCGCGAAAGGGATCAGCCTGTCCCCGGACTTTTCGGCAATGGCGGCCACCTCGTCGTTGCGCAGAGTGTAGCTCTTGAACGCAGGGTTCCGCGTGGCGTGGGCGTCCTGGCCAAGTATCACCGCCCTCGCCACTCCGGCCTCGGCCATCTCGTCCAAGAGCTGGTCTGTTGTAGCTGGAAGCTTCGAGACGTCCAGTCTGAAGAAGTCACACGCTTTCATGATGGGTCCGTTCTTCTTCATGAAGCTCCTTGTCCATGGGTGCACATGGACGTCGAAGGACATGCTCTGCAGCCTAAGCCCGGCTCAATCATTAACCTTTTTTGGGGGCGTTTTGTCCAGGACAAGTGTGAGTCAGACAGCGAAGGAGTTGAAGGTAGGCGACAAGGCCCCCGATTTCACCCTGCCTGCGTCGACTGGCAAGAGGGTGAAGCTCAGCTCCATTAGGGGGAAGCAGGTCGTGCTTTACTTCTACCCCAGGGACGACACCCCCGGCTGCACGATCGAGGCGTGCAGCTTTCGTGACAACATGCCGAAGTTCGACGGGCTGGACGCAGTGGTACTCGGCGTGAGCAAGGACTCGCTGGATTCGCATGCCAAGTTCATCGACAAATACTCCCTGAACTTCGCTCTCCTCAGCGATGAGAACGGGGTGGCGCACGAGCTCTACGGCACGTGGAAGGAGAAGACCCTCTACGGGAAGAAGTACATGGGAACGGAGAGGTCGACGTTCGTAATCGGTGCAGACGGGAAGATCAAGAAGATATTCAGGAAGGTGAACCCTCAGGGGCATGAAGCAGAGGTTCTGGCTGCCTTGAACGCCTAGGATTTCCTGAAGTTGGGCTCCTTCTTTGCTGGAATAAAGGCTGGGACGCTCGGCGGGATCATCTACGTGGGGGGATTGGCCATCTTCAACGTGGTCCTGCTTTATGCGCTCCAGAGTTCAGCTCTCAATGCGATAAGCCAGGCCTACCCGCAGTCTTGCCCCATAAGCGGGGGCGTGAACGGAAGCGCCGCTGATTGCTTCCAATCGGTGGTCTCAGTCGACGTACCATTCATTGCGTTCGTTGCCTTTTTCATTACTCTCATCTACGCGGGCGTCTTCGGTCTCTATTACGACTCGCTTCCAAACCGAGGGAGCACGGTTAAGGGCCTGATCTTCGCGGCTGTAATCGGTCTCAGCCTGGTGTTCTTCGGCTTCTCGGGGTACGTCTTCGACTCTACGTCAGAATTTGCTACGACCCTGATGATGCTTCTTTGGACCGCGCTATTCGGATACCTCCTAGGAAGGCTCTACAAGAAGTACACCCGGGAGGTAGAGTTCTCGAGCCAGAACCCCGAACTTCTGAAAGTCGTCGTTGACGGCAGGGAAAGCACAGGGCGGGTAAAGACCTTCGCAACAACGTCAAACCACAAGCTTCGTGCAGAGATCGCGGAGGATGCCTCTTTCAAAGAATGGCAGGCCACAGGAGGGGTTTCGTTGGAGGACGCGCGCTCCTTCGAGACAACCATGGAGGTCAACGACAACGGAAAACTCGTGGGATGCGTAGGCACAAAATATTAGTCAAACGACGAATCGGGCTAAATGTTTAGCCGTAGGTTAAATATTCGATTGTGCTTGGTTGTCGAATGCTCCTGAAGGCCGTCCCCGAAGAAGAGTACTGTGTGAAGTCTCAAATTCACTCTCGTGCGAGAGCTGGGAACGTCATTTTCTGCTATAGGTGTATGATGGTCCTGGGAACTTCACCAGAGCCACGGCTTGGCTCGCTCCTGGACTACTAGGGGTTCTTTCCGACCAGGTTCGAAAGGGACCTGAAACCGCGCTTCATGTAGAACCTGTTCGCTATTTCGTTCTGAGCAGGCACGTCGGCGACTAGGATTTGCGCCCCCATCCTCTTGAGCTCGGTCGCCGCTTTCTGGATCATCTCGTTTCCGAGAGCCTTCCTCCTGTATTCGGGGAGTATGTAGAAGTCAGTAATGAACCCCTCCATGTGGGGCTCGTAGAAAATCCGCTCCCGCATCTCCGCCCGCAGCACCCCCACGACCTTCGGCCCTTCTGCAGCCACGAGCAAGAGTTTGTCATGCGACTCGATCGAACCACTGACGTGCTTTTCTGCCCTCGCCTTTGCGTCGGGAACCACCGCGAAGAGGGGGTCGAACTCGTTGTTCAGTCGCTTCGTCCTGACGATGAGGTCTGCTACTGCGCCCAGGTCCTCCTTTCTCGCTCGCCGGATTTGCATTGCCGAGTAGCCGGGTGCTCCCCGGCCTGATTTAGCCCTATTCCGGGGGATCAAGGATTATCCCGTTTCTCCGCAGCGCATTCATTACCTTCCTAGAGTGTTCTATGGTCTCAGTCGCAGCAGCAAGGGATTCCTTCTTGGAGAGCTTCCTTCTTGCCACTCCTTCCTTAACGGCCGCCTGCCCCACCGTTGCCGCAACCTGTGGATAGACTTCCCACTGAATCATAGTGGGTATGATGTAATTCTTCCCGATCCCCTTCTCTCGCGCGAAGGCGGCCAGCTCCATCGCAGCCTCTATCACCATTGTGTCTGTGATTGTCTTCGCTCTCACGTCCAGCGCCCCTCGGAAAATCGCTGGAAATAGGAGGCTGTTGTTGACCTGATTGGGGTAGTCCGAGCGTCCTGTCGCCACTATCTCTGCGCCAGCAGCGAGGGCTGCGGCAGGGAGCATCTCCGGCACCGGATTTGCAAGGAAAAACGTGATGGCCCTCTTGTTCATCATGTGTATCTCGTCAGGTTTGATCAGATCTGGCCCATTGGCCGCGGCAGCGACAAGCGCATCAGCACCGTCCAGGGCTTCCTTAAGCCCCCCCGAGACCCTGTCCCCGTTGGTGCGCAGCGCGATGTCATGCTTCCAGCGGTTCCTTAGCATCAGCTTGTCCATGTCCTCCCTCTCAGGTTCCAATATGCCCTTCGAGTCGACGACGATGAGGTCTCTGGGGTTAGCGCCAGCCCGCACAAGCAGCCTCTCGGCGGCTATGTTGGCAGCCCCCGCGCCAAACAGGACTATCCTTGAACCCCTGAGCTTGCGGCCCGTAAGCTCGAGCGCATTGAACAGCGCGGCGAGCGTGACACCGGCGGTCCCCTGCTGGTCGTCGTGCCAGACAGGAATGTCCATTTCCGAGCGGAGCCGTTCCAGAATGTCGAAGCACTTCGGGGATTCGATGTCTTCCAGATTGACGCCTCCAGTCGAAGGCTCCAGGGCCCTGACGAACGAGATTAGATCGTCTTCAGTCTTGGCCCTTATCGGGAGGGGAATGGCGTTGACCCCGCCCAAGTAATTATAGATCAGGGCCTTCCCCTCCATCACGGGGAGCGCACCCTCGGGCCCGATGTTTCCGAGGCCCAGCACTCTGCTACCATCTGTGACAACGGCGACCGTGTTCCACCTCCCTGTGTATTCGAATGAAAGGTCGGTGTCGGTTTCTATTGCTCGAGACACCGCGGCGACTCCCGGCGTGTACCAGATCGAAAAGTCTGCAAGCGACCTGACCGGAACATTGGGGGCAACAACGACCTTGCCACCGTAGAACTTCGAGTACTGTAGAGCCTTCTTGGACGAATCCTCCTTGGGCTCTGGCAAACGGTCCGTGGGGCCCAACTGACGTATATGTGCCCTTCCGAGGCCTGCGGCGACCCTGTTTCTTTGCCCCTCCACCGGTTGGTCCTTGCTCACTTCCCTATCGCTCCCATGACAGCAGGGGCAACAATCAACCCTAATTCATTCGGGCGTCGGCCGATTCGGTTTTAAGCCTAGAGGCGATTCTCAAGGTCGAAGCCCGACATCGGTGTATTCCCGGTGCTCCTATCGAACATAGCGATGTGGGTCTCTGTCGAAGGCGGCCTTGCAGCCGGCGGAGCAGAAGTGGAACGTCCGTCCGTCGTACTCCGATTTCAGCTCTGTATTACGCTCCTCGACCACCATGCCGCATACGGGGTCTTTTTGCACGACCTTGGGGGGCGCCAACCGGTTTACAGATTTTTCGGCGGGTCCTCGACAACCGCGTAAATCTCCTCTCGGTCACCCCGTCGGGGAATGATTTAACGCAGGCACGGGTTGGCTGGTTCCTGAGAGGTTGGCGAAGGACCCCGTCTGCGGAATGAGCGTCGAGGAGACGCCCGAGGCGCTGAAGGCTACTGCCGGGGGCACCACGTACTACTTCTGCAGTGAAGGATGCAGATTAGAATTCGTCATGCCCCAAAAGGAGCTCAACAGGCTGAAGTCGCTGGTCATCCTCGGCGCAATTCTGACAGTCCCTATTCTCTTGCTTAGCTACGTGCCAATTCCTTCGTCGCAGGCGAACGACTACGTCCTGTTCCTGCTGGCACTGCCAGTCCAGTTCTATGTCGGCTCGAGGTTCTACGGCGGGGCCTATCATTCCCTCAAGATGCACGCGGCCAACATGGATGTCCTTGTGGCGGTCGGGACCACGGCAGCCTTCGGATACAGCGCAGTCGCCACCCTCGCGCCTTCGTTCTTTGGGGTCCAGGGGGTGTACTACGACGCCTCGACCGTGATCATCACGCTGGTGCTCTCCGGGCGTCTCCTCGAGCATTACACCAAGGAGAGGGCGTCAGATTCTGTCAGGAAGCTGATGGAACTGAGGCCGAGAATCGCTCACGTCGTCCGGAATGGCGGAGTGGTTGACGTCCCCGTAGAGGATCTTGCTGTCGGAGACCTCGTGGAGGTGAAATCGGGAGAGCGCATACCGACGGACGGCATCGTGCAAAGCGGCGCGTCGGAGGCCGATGAGTCGCTTCTGACGGGGGAGAGCGCCCCAGTCAGAAAGGAAGTCGGGAGCCAAGTAATCGGGAGTTCGATCAGCACAGGAGGGATGCTGGTGATGAGGTGTACCTCAGTAGGTCAGGACACTGTCCTGGGCCAGATAACAAAGCTGGTGGAGGAAGCCAAAGCCGGCCGGGCGCCGATACAAAGGCTCGCGGACAGGGTTGCCGAGTATTTCGTCCCGGCGATAATCCTGGTCGCACTCGGCGCTTCGCTGGGGTGGAGACTCCTGGGAGGCGTCTCGGTCACGACCTCCGTGCTGGTCTTCGTGTCGGTGGTCATCATCGCCTGCCCTTGCGCGCTAGGTCTAGCCACCCCCGCCGCCCTTCTCGTTGGGACGGGCAACGCAGCGAAGAGGGGCATACTAGTGAAAGGAGGGGAGGCCGTGGAGGCTGCGGCTCGCGTAGATACAGTAATCCTCGACAAGACCGGGACCATAACGGAAGGAAGACAATCCGTCGCCGGAGTTGTCGGACGGGACAGGGAACGGACTCTCGCGATGGCTGCCTCGGTGGAGATAGCGTCGGAGCACACCATTGGCAGGGCTATCGTGAAGGAGGCGCTTGGAAGGGGACTGACTCTTACCGAAGTAACGGACTTCGTTTCTACTCCTGGGATGGGGGTGGAGGGCAATGTCGGTGGCAGGACGGTCAGGGTGGGAAGGAGAGAATTTGCGGGAATCCCCGCGACCTGGGAACTCGAGGCTGAAGCAGGCAGGCTCCAATCCGAGGGAAACAGCGTAGTGTACGTCTCGTCGCCGGGCGATTACGGCGCGATAGCAGTTGGGGATACGGTGAAGCCTGAAGCTGCGGAGGCAGTCAGCGAGATGAAGTCAATGGGGCTCTTCGTGTTGATGCTCACAGGTGACAACGAGCAGGAGGCAAGGGCGATAGCCGAGAGAGTGGGAGTTCAGGAGTTCAGAGGTGGCCTCCTTCCTGCAGAGAAGGAAGAGGAAGTGAAGAGGCTGCAGGCAAGTGGAAGGGTAGTGGCCATGGTTGGCGACGGAGTAAATGACGCTCCTGCCCTCGCCAAGGCGGATCTGGGGTTGGCTATCGGTAGCGGGACGGACGTGGCGAAGGAGACAGGGGGCATGGTCCTTGTCAAGGACAGGTTGACAGACGCTGTTGATGCTCTCAGGATAGGCAGAGCCACGATGCGGAAG
>Ga0187772_10000057_pt1 | contig 40384 bp, 41 predicted proteins | sample 0116_SJ02_MP15_2_FD_133137 | JGI IMG/M metagenome (GOLD analysis project Ga0187772, IMG submission 133137) | Tropical peat soil microbial communities from peatlands in Department of Meta, Colombia - 0116_SJ02_MP15_20_MG | ecosystem: Environmental > Terrestrial > Soil > Wetlands > Peat | place... | reverse complement strand
CGGTCAGGTCGTGCTCGAGGCGAACCCGTGCATCATCAAGCTCGCCAATTCGTGGCTGATCATGAACCCGGGCGGCCCGCCGACCCCCGACAAGCCCGACATCTCGGTCGTCAACTACGAGCCCGGGAACACGGTGTCTAGCTTCATGAACCTCCGGGTCGCCGATATCCACGGGTGCTACGAGCAGTGGAGGGCTGAGGCGATCCGACCAGAGCGTCCAGTGGAGATAACAGCTCCGCACTCACCGAGGGGGGCGAGTGCCGGATCGGCCAGCCTGGAGGCCTCCGTACTCGAGTATCGCGGTCGGACCTACCACGAGCTGGATACTGCGTTGCGGGCTCATCTCACCAGCTCTGTTCGGCGGCGCGGATAAGGACCTCGTTAACGGCCACGCGCCGATCGCGGGTAACGACGTGGAGGATCGTCTCGGCGATGTCTTCGGGGCGCAGCGGGACGATCGACTCGACCTGGCGCTGGGCCGCCTGACGGATGTCATCGCGGACGTGGGAGACGAGCTCGGTATCGACCGTGCCCGGCTCGATGACGCTGACGCGCACTCGATGTGGGATGAGCTCTTGACGCAGCGATTCAGAGAACGCCGCCATGCCGAACTTGGTCAGCGCGTAGACGGCGCCGCCGGGGCGCGCCACCCGTCCCGCCGTGGAGCTGATCGTAATAAGGTCCGCCACCCCGCGAGGCGAGTGCTGTGCGGCGCTCACGAGGTGCTTCAGCGCGGCATGCGTCACGTAGAGCGATCCGAGCACGTTGAGGGCGACCATCCGTTCCCATTCGTCGCGTTTGCTTTCCAGCGCCGGTCCGAGAAGCATGATCCCAGCGCTGTTGATCACGGTGTCAAGGCGACCGAACTCGGCCACAGTGCGCTCAACGGCCTCGGCGGCCTGGCGGGGCTCGGTGACGTCGGTCGGGATCGCGAGCGCCGTCCCGCCGCCGTCGCGGATCTCCGAACCGAGCGCGTCGAGTCTGTCAGCGCGGCGCGCGACAAGCGCGACCCGGGCGCCGCTCCGCGCGAGCGCGATGGCGGTCGCGGCACCGATGCCGCTGGACGCCCCGGTGACCAGGGCACCCGTACCGTCGAGGACCTTCTCGGAGCGCATGTGTGCTAATCCTCTCGCTTCGTGAGCAGGGCTGATGGCAGCGGTGTGCGCTAGCCCCCGGCGGCCTGGCCGCCGTCGACGTGTAGTGTCTCGCCGGTGACGAACGGTGCTCGCTCGAGGTAGAGGATTGCATCGACCACGTCGCTGACCTCCCCAACGCGCCCCAGCGGGTGAAGCGCCTCCAACCCCTTGTAGGACGCAGGATCGTGAGCGGGTGTCTTGATGACGCCGAGCGAGACGGCGTTCACGCGGACACCACGCGAGGCATATTCGATCGCCAGCGAACGACTGGCGGCCACGAGCCCTCCTTTGGTCAGGGCGGGCAGCGCGGCGGGCCGCTTGCTGTCCGCGTGGTCGACCAGGGAGGTGGAGATGTTGACAACGTGTCCGCGGCCCTGCTCAACCATCTGTTCGATCGCCAGCTGGGTGATGTGGAAGAAACCAGTCAGATTGACGGCGGTGATCGCGGCGTAGTCCTCGACGGTGTACTCCGTGAACGGCTTGCCGATGTAGATACCGGCGTTGTTGATCAGCGTGTCGACCCGCCCGAACCGATCGCGCGCCTCTCCGATCGCGCGTCGCGCGGTTTCGGGGTCACTGATGTCGCCCGCAACCGCTACGAAGTCGTCGTCGTCCGAGGATGGGAACGAGCGCGCGACGCCGACGACGGCATATCCGGCGCGACGGTACCCGGCTACGAGGCCGGCGCCGATGCCTTGGGAGGCGCCGGTGATGATCGCGACCGGAGCGTTCATTTCGGAACTCTTGGATCGGACGTCACGCGTTGACACTGACGCCGCTCTCTTCCTGGATGGTCGGCAGCCAGCTGAACCTGAACCCGTACGCGTGGACGCCGGGGTCGTGGAACGTGATCTCGAACGTTCGGTCAACGACGGGAGGGCGCTGGCGAATGAGCTGGTACAGACGGGGTTCGGTCACGGTGCCCTCGCCGCGCTCGGTGGTGTCGATCCCCGCGGCTGCTCCAGGCGGGTCGCCGTCGAGGGGCACGCGTTACGACGCCCTCGCAGCGCAGGCGTCCCACCCGGGATAGGAGCACCGCTGGACATGACCGACCAGCCATCTTAAACCGACGCTATCCGCCCCTCGGCAAGGGGTTGTTATGCGCCATCGCGATGCGTCGTCGCATCCTTCATCATCACGGACGATGCGCCTGGCAATGAGACGCGCCTGCCTGGTGGCGGCGATCGTGGCGCCGGCCATGTTCGCCGGCGCCGCGGCGACGAGCGCGGCGTCGCCGCCGGTTCTGAAGCCGGTCGTGCTGCCGCGTGACCACGGCGCTCATCCGGCGTTCCAGGTCGAGTGGTGGTACACGGCCGGGACTGTGGCCGGTCCCCGTGGCCGGGATTTCTTCTGGTTCGCCACCGTGTGGGCCGGTTTGGGGTACAGGCTGGCGAAGGTCAACGTGGTCGATCTGCGGGCCGACCGGATCGTGCTCTCCCGGGACTATGTCGCCTCCGGCGCGCTGCGGCCTGGCCAGACTCGCTTCCAGGTCCAGGGCTTCACGCTCGGGTGGCGGCGGCCGACGGGACCGCTCGGGCGCTGGGCGGTGGACGCGTCCGTCCCTGGGACCGGACAGCTGCAGCTCAGCTTGACCCCGATCCAGCCCTACGTGCTCAACGGCACCGATGGGATCGTTCCGGAGGGCCCGGGAGCGAGCTCGGCCTACTACTCGGGCCCGCGGCTCGCCGCCCAGGGCACGCTTGTGCTCGGCCGCCACCGGACGGCGATCGACGGCCAGGGCTGGTTTGACCACCAATGGGGCAACTTCGCCACCAACAGCGCATCCTGGCACTGGAACTGGTTCGCCTGCCAATTCACCAACGGCAGCGACCTGATGCTCTACCAGTTCATCACCCCTACCGGTCAACCCACCGGCGTGCAAGACGGCACCTACGTCCCCCGCCATGGTCCGCCCACCCACCCCCACAACTTCACCGTCACACCCCTGCCACCCACGATCCAGCCCGTCGGCGCCACCGGTACCTACCCCCTACGGTGGCGCCTGCAGGTTCCCTCCGACCACCTCAACCTCACCCTCAACTCCCGCGCCCGGCACCAATTCATCACCAACCAATACCTCCCCGGCTTCTGGGAAGGCGCATCGACGATCACCGCCGGCACGCCGGGCACGTGCATCGTCGAATCCACCCGCGAGAGCGCAACCGGCGGCTTTTGAGCCAGTCGCTCATTGCGCCACGCTTAGACAGCCGGCCGGTCGTGAAGCTCATGACGCTGTCGCATAAGTGATGGTCGTTGTGGTTGGCGCACAATGTCGCGACTCGCTGCGGCTGACCGGCACGCTTGAACAAGCGAACTTTGGCGATTTACCCCCGCATTTGTCAGCTGGATCGCCAAAGTTCGGACGGCGCCTCCGTGACGCTCCCCGGTGCGTTGTGACCTCGACACGACGAATCGCCCACTCGCCGGGTTTATGCGACCGCCTCCATAGGTGCGCAGGCCACAGCGGACCAATAGGTTCGCCGCGAGCTCGCTTACTCGGATACTCACCGAACGATGAGGTTCAGCGATGGCGCAGACCCACCAAGCAGACGCGGTCAGCTTCAGGTCGGTCCTACCTGACGACATCGACTCGAAGCCGTACCCGGCGTTCCCGCCGTCGGCCCGTCTCGCCGTCGTCGTCGGCGAGCCGACCGAGCCAACAACTAATGATCATCCCCGGGATCGAGATGCTTCTGGTGAGGATCGCTTTCAGCCAGGTCAGGCATCCCCGGCGTCCGTGTGGGGTCCGGCGGCCGTGCCCGCAGTGAACTCGCTGCTCGAAGGTGGGGACCGATCAGGGACACGAGTGGGGTGAGGCCCTCGGACTCTGAGCGGCCGCGGTCACACAACGGGCGATCGATGACCTGATCGCGGCGCTCGATGCCGGATTCACGAGCGTGAAGCTCCACGAAACCGAGCTTCCGGCGATCCGCGCCGCCCGTGAAGAGGCAGGGCCCGAAGTGGAAATCATGGTCGACGTGAACTGTGGCTGGACCGTCAACCAAGCCCGGGCGCTTGCGGAGGAACTCGGAGAGTTCCGCCTGAAGTGGTTGGAAGAGCCGGTGTGGCCACCGGAGAACTACGAGGGCCTCGCCGCGCTACGCAGCACAGAAGGCATCCCAATCGCCGCGGGAGAGAACGTCGCCACGCTCATGGACTTCGATCGCCAGCTGCGCGCCGGTTCCGTGGACTTCGTACAGCCGAGCCCGGCGAAGATGGGAGGCGTCACCGAACTGTGCAAGGTCTTACAGATCGCGGCGGTCCATAACGTCATCGTGATGCCGCACAGCTTCTACCACGGTCCCGCTTTGCTGGCAGCGATCCAGGTCATGGCAGCGCCGACGCGATGATCGAGTGGCGCTATTGCGCGAGTTCGTGGTGAATCGCGGCTCGAGGCTCACTTAGCGGGCTGCCGGTTGTAGAGGCGTATCGCCCACAGGTAGCACGCGACGGTGATCCCGACGCTCCACACGGCGGCCCAGACGACGTTCGTCCCGACTGTCCCGCCGAATAGGAGGCCGCGCACGGCATCGGTGACGGGCGTGAACGGCTGGTAGCGGGCAAACTGACGCAGCCCGGGTGGCATGGAGGCGATGGTGACGAAGCCGCTACTCAGGAACGGCAGCAGCGTGAGGAACATCGGGGTGTTGCTGGCGGTCTCGACGCTCCCGGCGACCAGGCCGAGCGCGGTCGCCACCCAGGCCATCGCGTTCGCGAACAGCGCCAGGATGGCGAGGGCGCCCAGCCACGCGAGGGGGCCGCCGGTGGGCCGGAAGCCAAGCGCGAGCGCGATGCCCGTAACGACAACGATGCCGAGGAGGGCCTGGATCACGCTCCCGAGGACGTGACCGGCCAGCACCGAGCCGCGGGCGATCGACATGGTGCGAAACCGGGCGACGATCCCGCCCGTCATGTCCATCGCCACCAGGATCGAGGTGCCGTTGGCGGCGGCCCCCAAAGTCAACAGCAGGATCCCGGGCACGACGAAGTTCAGATAGGCGTCGCGGCCGCCGTGCCCGACACCGGGCACGTGGACCAGGCCGGCACCGAGCTGGCCGCCGAACACGTAGACGAACAGCAGCAGGAAGATGACTGGCATGCCCAGTAGGAGCACGGTCATCGACGGGTAGCGCAGAAGGTGCTTGAGCTGACGGCGGAGCATCGTGCGCGAGTCGGCGAGCGTGTAGGCGAGGTGTGTCATGTCTCGGTTTCGGCTTCGGAGGTGGGATGGCCCGTTAGGGCGAGGAATACGTCGTCGAGGTCGGCGTCGTGAATCGACAGGCGGTCGGGTTCGATCCCGGCTGCTCCCAAGCGATCCAGCAGGACGCGCAGCGAGGCCGGCGACCCGTCGCCGGGGACCTGCAGCGTCGCGCTTTCGGGGTTGTCGGTCTCGGAGCCCAGGGCGTCGGCGGCCGACAGCGTCGTCTGGGGGTCGGCGAAGTGCAGGCTGATGTGGCCGCCCGGCAGGCGCCGCTTGAGCTCATCGGGGCTGCCCTCGGCGACGATCCGGCCGTGGTCGAGCACGGCGACACGGTCGGCCAGGCGATCCGCCTCCTCGAGATACTGGGTGGTGAGGAAGATGGTGACCCCGGCGCTGACGAGTTCGCCGATCACATCCCACATGCCACGGCGGCTGCGCGGATCAAGCCCAGTGGTCGGCTCGTCCAGAAAGATGAGCTGGGGATCGCCGAGCAGGGTCATCGCCAGGTCGAGCCGGCGCTTCATCCCGCCCGAATACGTCGACACGGGCCTTCGGGCCGCGTCGCTCAACTCGAAGTGCTCGAGCAGCTCGTTCACGCGACGCCGGCCGTGATCGCGGTCCAGGTGGCGCAGGTCGGAGATCAGGCGCAGGTTCTCCTCGCCGGTCAGCAGGTCGTCCACCGCTGAGAACTGGCCGGTGACGCCGATCGCGCTCCGGACACCCTCGGGGTCGCGGGCCAGGTCGTGGCCGGCGATCCGTACCTGCCCGGCATCGGCCTCAAGCAGGGTGGCGAAGATGTTCACCATCGTCGTTTTGCCGGCACCGTTCGGACCGAGCAGGGCAAACACCGTGCCCGGAGCGACGGTCAAGTCGACTCCGTCCAGGACGACGTTGCCGTCAAAGGACTTGTACAGGCCGTCGGCGATGATCGCGGCAGGGGGCGAGACGGTTTTCGTCGCTCCGTTCTCTAGTTCGGAAGGCAAAGCGGGCATGGACATCCAAGGGCTCCTATCCGGGAAGCTCGCCCCGCGCGCGCAGCTCGTCGCGGTACGTCTCCCATTCCTTCTCCAGCGCGCGGATTCGCTCCGCGCAGAAGTCAGCGAGCGCCGCCATCTGCAGCGCGGGAGCCCGGCGCTCTGCCGGTGCGTCCTTGAGCACCTCGAGGCCCTCTCGGGCGAGATCACCAAGTTCCTGGTACTCGGTGACGTCGAACCCCCGCGATTGGGCCGACGAGAAGTCGAGGCGCACGCGGTCCATTCGCTCCCCCGCCGCGCGTGAGCGCTGAACGGTGTGCAGCCGCTCCAACACGTCCAGTGCGCCGGTAATCGCGCTCCGGCTGGCCAACAGCGCCTCGCTCAGCTCGGCGATCGACTGCTCTGGCGGTTCGCAGACCAACAGATAGCCGAGCACCCGTCCGACCATGGGCGGAAACCCGTACCGGCGGGCGTAGAACCGACCGGCGTGGTCGGCGAATGTGATCTCCTCGTCGCGTGGCATACGACAGTTATAGCACACACAGCTGAGATAACACAAATTTGTGTTATCTAAGTCCCTCAAGTGACCCCGGAAACCGCCGCAGCCACCATCTTCGAGAGAGTTTCGGGCTCAGGCGGCGTGTTCTGGCCGCCGGCGAACAGCAAGTGCCCGGTGCCGACGAGTATCGGCGCCAGCGCATCGACGTCGGCGTCCGCCGCGACGCGACCGAGCTCGCGCTCAATCGTCAGATAGGAGGCGAGCATCGCGGTCGCCTCGGTGAGAACCGGGATACCGGCCGGGGTGGTGCGGCGCAGCTGTGCGAGCAGCTCGTGCCGCGAGGTGACGAGACCGAGGATCTCCCGGGCCACTGACTGGAACAGGGTCCTCAGCGCGCAGGTTAGGTTGTCAACGACGGTGCCGGTCCCAGCGGACCGGCGCAGCGCTTCGCCCTGCTCGTCGACCCGAGCGATGCGGTCGAGCACAAGCTCGGCGAGGAAGGTGTCGAAGTCCTTGAAGTGGCGGTGTAAGACGCCCTTGGCGCAGCCGGCCTCAGTGGTGACGGCCCGGCTGGTCAGCCCGCTCGGCCCGTCGCGGAGCAGGACACGCTCGGCCGCGTCGAACAGCTGCTCGCGTACGTCTCGGATGGCTACGCCTGTCGGCACGTGAATGTCCTACGCCGCCTCGAACGGCGCTCTCGTTGACGAGTGGGCACTCGCCCACTAGAGTGGGCAGATGCCCACTATACCGCCGGGATCAGTGCCTGACGTGCAACGCGAGCCGCATCGTCACCGGCAGCTGGCGGAGTCGTTCGGCTTGGACCCAGGGCGCTACCACCGGACCCGACCGCGCTATCCCGAAGCCATGGTGCAGGCGATAGTCGACGCCAGTCCCGGGCGCGACGTCCTCGACGTCGGCTCCGGCACGGGCATTGCCGCACGACAGTTCGAGGCGGCCGGGTGCCGCGTGCTCGGGGTGGAGGTGGACCCACGGATGGCCGAGTTCGCGCGCAGCATTGGACTCGAAGTCGAGGTGTCCAGGTTCGAAGCTTGGGAATCGGCCGGCCGGACGTTCGACGCCGTCATCGCGGGGCAGACTTGGCACTGGGTGGACCCAGAGGCCGGGGCTGCCAAGGCCGCCGAGGTGCTTCGCGCGGGGGGTCGGCTGGCCCTGTTCTGGAACATGTTCCAGCCGTCGCCCGAGGTGGCGGACGCGTTCGCCGCCGTCTACCGCCGCGTTATGCCCGACCTGCCATACCGGCCCTGGCAGGCGCCCGTTCCCGACGAGAGCTCGAGCTTCTTCACCAGGCCGGCGGAGGGGATACGCGCTACCCGGGCGTTTACGGTCCCGGAACGGTTGCGGTTCGCCTGGGAGCGCTCTTACACCCGCGACGAGTGGCTCGATCAGCTGCCGACAGCCGGCGGCCACAACCGATTGCCGATCGAGCAGCTGGAAGCGCTGCTGACCGGGACGGGCGCCGCGATCGACGCACTCGGCGGCAGCTTCACGATGCGCTATGACGCGGTGGTGATCACCGCGGCGCGAACCGTTTCCGCCTGACCCAGCTGCGTCTGCGACCATCCCACGGTCGCGCGAGGGATCCCGGCCCTCCGGGTGTGGCCTCCGTGTGAACACGCGGGTCGGCGCATTAGGCCCTGACGGCGCGGTTCAATTCGCGTCATGGAAAGCCATGGATGGAGCACAGCCAGCTGACCGCGGCCGCGCGTACCACCGCCATGCGCTCAGCCGCGAGCTGTCGATCTCAGCGGCGATCAGCCGCGCCAGGATGATCTAGGTCGCCGCGTCACTGACGCCGATCTCTAAAGAAGACCGCCGACCGGTAGAACTTCCGATGATGCCCACCCTCCCGGAGACGATCGTCGACGCCGGCGGGCGCGACGTGCGCGTCTCCAACCCCGACCGCGTGATCTTTCCGCCGACCGAGCGGACCGCCGCCTTCACCAAGTTCGACATCGTCAACTACTACCTGGCGGTCGGCGAGGGCATCATGCGGGCGCTGAACCGCCGGCCGACCACGCTCGAGCGCTGGCCAAAGGGCGTGTACCCCGGCATGGTCCTGTCGACGCGCGAGGGCCGGGTCGGCGACGCCTTCTACCAGAAACGGGTCCCCAAGGGCGCTCCCGAGTATGTGGAGACGGCGCAGATCACGTTCCCGTCCGGGCGCCGCGCCGACGAGGTCTGTCCCACGGAGGTCGCGGTCGTAGGGTGGGCGGCCCAGATGGGCACGATCACCTTCCACCCCTGGCCGGTCCGCAGCGCAAACGTCGATCACCCCGACGAGCTCCGCCTCGACCTCGACCCGCAGCCCGGAACCGACTTCGAAGACGCCGCGCGGGTCGCAGCCGATGCGCGCACGCTACTCGAGGAGCTTGGCTACCGCGGCTTTCCCAAGACCTCGGGCGGCCGCGGCATCCATATCTACGTCCGGATCGAGCCGCGCTGGACCTTCACCGACGTTCGCCACGGGGCGATCGCCTTCGGCCGCGAGCTCGCGCGGCGCCACCCGGATCGGGTCACGACCAGCTGGTGGAAGGAGGAGCGGGGCGAGCGCATCTTCATCGACTACAACCAGAATGCCCGCGACCGCACGATCGCCTCGGCCTACAGCATCCGGCCCAAGCCGGGCGCGCCGGTATCCGCGCCCCTCGAGTGGGACGAGCTTCCCGACGTACAGCCCGAGGACTTCACGGTGGCGACGATGCCGAAGCGCTTCGCCCAGCTCGGCGACCGGCACGCGGCGATCAACGAGGTTTCGCATTCCCTGCAGCCGCTGCTCGAGTTGTACGAGAGGGACCTAGCCAACGGGCTTGGCGACATGCCTTACCCGCCCGATTACCCGAAGATGCCGGGTGAGCCGAAGCGGGTCCAGCCCTCGCGCGACCGCGACCGCCCCCGGTCGTGAGTGTGAAGATCGGGATGGTCGGCGGCGCCTGATGGCGGCGCCGTAGTTAGGGCGCCGCCTGCGGCAGCTTCTTAGCCCCCCGCTTGGTCACCGGGTTCGACGGCGGCGGCACCACTGGGCCGATGTCCCCGTCGGGCGCCTCGTCCAGGTCGACCATCACCGGGGCGTGGTCGCTCGGCCCGGTCCCCTTGCGCGCCTGGCGGTCGACCCAGGCCGCCTTGACCCGCTCGGCCACGGGCTCGCTGGCCAGCACCAGGTCGATCCGCATCCCCAGGTCCTGGTGGAACATCCCGGCTCGGTAGTCCCAATACGTGAACACTCGCTTGCCGGGCCAGCGGTCGCGGACAACGTCGTGCAGGCCGAGCGCCTCGATCTCGCCCAGCGCGGCGCGCTCGGGCTCGGTGACGTGGGTCTGGCCGATATAGGCATCGGGATCGAACACGTCCTCATCCGCCGGCGCGATATTCATATCCCCGGTGACGATCTGCGCCTCGGGCCCGGCGGCGACCGCGTCACGCAGCGACCGCAGCCAGGCCAGCTTGTACTCGTAGTGCTCGGAGTTGGGGGTGCGCCCGTTGGGGACGTACACGGACGTGACTCGGATCCCGCCGCAGGTCGCCGCCACCGCACGCGCCTCCGGGTTCGGGAACCCGGGCGCGCCGTCGATGCCGCGGACCACGCCGTCGAGTCCCACCCGGGACAGGATCGCCACCCCGTTCCAGGCCGCCTCGCCGTGGACGGCGACCTCGTAGCCGCGCCCCGACAGCTCGTCGCCCAGCAACTCGGCGAACGCCTCGTCGGCGAGCTTGGTCTCTTGCAGGCACACCACATCGGGCCGGCGTTGATCCAGCCAGGGCAAGAGCCGCGGCAAGCGCTGCTTGAGCGAGTTGACGTTCCAGGTCGCGATCCGCACCCGACGCAACGGTAGCGCCACCGGCGATAGCCGCCACCGGCGACGGCATAGCCGCTATCGCAATCGGCTCAAGCCTGAGGCGAGCTGCCGTTGTTGTGCATGCACAGCAGCGGCTTGGTGACGTGCACCGTGCTGTGGCCGGCCGCGTCCGACGCGGTCGCGGTGAAGCGGACCGGGTTCCCCATCCGGAGCGCGCGCGTCGTGAACGAGGCCGAGTACCACGCGAGCCGGGCATTGTGCCCCCGGGCCGCCTCGCACTTCCCGCCGAGGCAGACCGTTACGTGATTGCCGGCGCGCGGCCCCAGGTTGGAGTAGACGAACACGCTGACCTGGTTCGTCACGGTGGCGCTGCCGAAGTAGCCGACCTCCTCGGTCCGGATCACCGGCTTCGACACCCCTGCGGCGGCGGTGCCCGCGAGCGGCGCCGCCGCGAGCGTCGCTGCCGGCACCACCACGAGTAGGGCAAACAGCCGTTTCATGCCGGCCAAACGTACCAGTAGCAGGGCTAAAGTTCCACCAGTGCTCGGTACTCGGGGTCGTCTCGAAGGCTCTCGAGGTCCGCGTCGTCGCGGGCCCATTTCGCCAGATCGGGCCGGAGCTCGAGCGCCCGATGCAGGCTCGCGAGTGCGGCCTCGCGATTGCCGCCCCACGCCTCGAGGCAGGCCACGCTGTAGTGCAGCGATCCGGACTCAGGGTGAGTCGCCAGACCTTCGGCGAGGATCTCGCGCGCGCGTGCGGGGTCGGAGCGAACCAGCGGCCCGGCTCGGAAGGCCCATTCCCACGCGGACGGCTCGAACGTCGCGGGCCCGCCGAAGCGAGCACGGTGGTTCCTGGTTCAGCGGCCACGGCGTGGCGGTGCGAGGCCGAACGCGCGCACGCCCAGCGTCAGCCTGACGGGATGCCAGGTCAGGCTTCCGGGGCCCGGAATCGACTCGAGCTGGTCGACGCTGACGATCTTCGGCGGCTCGGGCATCGAGCAACCAAGACTAAATATGCGCGCCACCGATGACTCCGAGCCCCGCACGCTGTCTTAAGCGACGACCGACGAGATCACGCGAGAAGGGAAGAACGATGACCACCGCGACGACACTGGCAATCCGGGAACTCGACCATCGGCACGACGACGGCGTCGACGTGAGGCTGCTGTGGAACGCGCGCACCGATCAGGTGTCCGTGGCCGTCGAGGACGAGCGCTCCGGCGAGATCTTCGTACTCGACGTCCCTGGGTCCGACGCGCGAGAGGCCTTCACCCACCCATACGCCTACGCGCAGCGGGGTCGGTTCGAAAGCCTGCTGGCGGCCTGAGCGAGAATCCTCCGATGCAGATCGTCTCGCGGCTATGCATCAGCGCCGACGGCTACGTGACGACGCCGGACGGTTGGCCGGCGCAGCTGGCCGACCCGACCTTCGTCGCGGGCGAGAGCCACGGCATGCAGGAGTTCCTGGAGGGCAAGGAGGCCGCGCTCATGGGGCGGATCACGTTCGAGCCGGCGCTCGGCGCCCCGCGCTGGCCTTGGCCGAACCTCGACGTGTTCGTGCTCGCCTCGCGCCGTCCGCCGGGCACGCCGGTCCACGTGGTCACCGAAGCCGATCCGGCACGCCTGCTGACCCGGCTCCGAGGGGCCAATCGCGGCGGGGACGTCCACCTGATCGGCGGCCCGCGCACCATCGAGACCTTCCGGGCACTCGGCGCACTCGATCGGCTCGAGCTCGTGGTGCTACCGCTCATGCTCGGCGCCGGCCTGCGGTTGACGCCGTCGCTCGACCCCGGCACGTCGCTCACGTTCGAGAGCGAACGCGCCCTGCCGGGCGGCTCGGTCGAGATCGTCTATTCGGTTTCTAGCTGAGCCGATCAGCGGGCGTTAGTCTGGGCAGTCCATGCGACTGCTCCTGAACATCATCTGGTTCATCTTCGCGGGGGTGTGGCTGGCAATCCTCTACACCTTCGCCGCGCTGATCTGCTTCGTCCTGATCATCACGATCCCGTTCGGAGTGGCCGCGTTGCGGATCGCCGGCTTCGCGCTCTGGCCGTTCGGCCGGACCATCGTCAAGCGTCCCGGTGCGGGCGTCGCCTCCGGCATCGGGAACGTCATCTGGCTGTTGCTGTGCGGGTGGTGGCTTGCGCTCGGTCACCTGGTCACCGGGATCGCGGAGTGCCTGACGATCATCGGGATCCCGCTCGGCCTGGCCAACTTCAAGCTGATCCCGGTGTCGCTGCTGCCAATGGGCCGGCAGGTCGTCTCGGTCGACGAGGCCCGCGCGATGGGGCTCGGATCGGACGCCTGGCTTCCGTGAACGACGTCGATACGCCGCTAAACGAGGAGGACGTCGACCCGGATCCGTTCCGCCAGTTCGAGCGGTGGTTCGAGGAGGCCCGCCAGGCCGGCGCCTTCCAGCCTGAAGCGGCCGCCGTGGCCACCGCCACCCCCGGCGGAGCACCCTCGGTCCGGATGGTGTTGGTCAAGCGGGTCGACCGCGACGGGTTCGTCTTCTACACGAACTACGAGAGCCGCAAGGGCACCGAGCTGAGCGCCAATCCCCGCGCGGCGCTGATGTTCCATTGGGAAGCGCTGGGGCGCGTGGTTAGGGTCGAGGGTCCGGTGGAGCGCACCACGCGCGAGGATTCCCTCGCCTACGCGCGCACGCGCCCGCGCGGGAGCCAGCTGAGCGCGCTCGCGTCTCCCCAAAGCCGCCCGGTCCCCAGCCGGGAGTGGCTCGAGGAACGAGCCGGCGAGCTCGCCGAACGCCACCGCCCCGGCCAGGAGCCGCTCGGCGAGAACTGGGGCGGCTACCGGTGCAAGCCCGAACAATTCGAGTTCTGGCAGCACCGGACGAGCCGCATGCACGATCGCCTCCTATACACGCGCGACCCGGAAAGGGGTTGGACGGTGCAGCGGCTTGCCCCCTGACGCGGGTATGCCCAGCCGACGGCTCGGGCGTTCCGAGCTCGAGGTCTCGCGCCTGTCGCTCGGGTCGTGGCGTACGTTCGAGCGCATCTCGCGCGAGGCCAGCCTCGCGGTGATGCGCGCCGCGCTCGAGCACGGCATCGACTTCCTCGACGATGCCCGCTACGACGACGAGACAGGCCGGGCGCCGATCCCGACCGGCTATTCCGAGATGCTGTTCGGCGAGCTGTTCCGGGCTGCCGGGTGGGATCGCGCCCGAACGGTCGTGGCCAACAAGCTGTGGTGGGAGTTCTGGCCCGAGCAGAGCGCGGCCGCGGAGCTCGACGGATCGCTGGCTCGGATGCGCTTCGAGTACGTGGACCTGATCTACGCCAACCCTCCCCCCGATGGTCTGCCGATTGCGGACCTGGTGGCGACCATGGGCGAGTTGATCGACTCAGGTAAGGCCCGCGCCTGGGCCATCGTCAACTGGCAGGCCGGACCGTTCGCGGAGGCTGTGCGCGCAGCCGACAAGCAGGGCGTCCCGATGCCATGCGCCGTCCAGCTGCCCTACAGCCTCGTCCAGCGCGACTGGGTCGAGAGCGCCGAGATGACGGAGGCGCTCGAGGCCTCGGGCGCCGGCGTCGTCGCCTCGTTCGTGATGGCGGGTGGCGTCCTCACCGGCAAGTACGACGCCGGCGGGACCGGCCGCGCCACGGGCGAGCTCGACGCGCCACGGCTTACCACCGCCCGCGAGCGCGGGCGCAAGCTGCACGGGCTGGCGCGGGAGCTCATCCTCAGCCCCGCTGCGCTGGCGATCGCGTTCGCGCTCGCCAATCCCACGGTGGCGAGCGTCCTGTTCGGCGCCACCACGCCGTCGCAGATCGCGGAGAACGTCACCGCACTCGACGTCGATGCCGCCACCGTGCAGCGCCTCCTCGACGTGTAGGGCACCCGGTGGACGTCGACCTCGTCGAGGGTTCCGCCGGACCGGATCCGCTCCTCGACGTGGCGATGGCCCACGCGCTCCTCGACCTGGTCGCCGACGGCCGCCGCCGTCCGGTCGTCCGCTGCTACCGGCCGCACGCCACCGTCGCCTTCGGTCGCCGCGACCGGTTCCTGGACGGGTTCGCCGCCGCCGTCGCCGTCGCCCGCCGGCACGGCTTCGCGCCCGTGATCCGCGGCGCCGGGGGCCGCGCCGCCGCGTACGACGAGGGCTGCCTGATCTTCGACGAGGTGATGACCGCCGGCGAGTCAAGCGGCGGGATCCGCGAGCGGTTCGCCGCCGACGCCCGCCGGCAGGCGGGAGCCTTGCGCGAGCTGGGTGTCGACGCACGCGTCGGCGAGGTGCGGGGCGAGTACTGCCCGGGTGAGTTCAGCGTCAACGCCCGCGGGCGCGTGAAGCTGATCGGCGCCGCCGAGCGCGTCATCCGGGGAGCCTGGCTGCATTCGAGTGTCGTCGTCGTCGAGTCGGCCACCGCGATCCGTGAAGTGCTGATCGAGACGTACGCCGCGCTTGGGCTGGACTGGGACCCGGATACGACGGGCGCAGTCGCACACGAGGCGCCCGGCGTGGGCCTCGACGACGTGCGGCGGGCCCTCCTCGACATATACGCGACGAGTTACGCGCTATCACCCGCCTCACTCGGCGAGGTCGAGCTGGCCCGCGCCGGCGAGCTGCTCGAGCGCCACCGCCCATGAACTTCCCCCGCGCGATTCCGGTTAACCCCGCACTCGCCGCTCTTCGCCGCGCGAGTGTGGAGCTAACCGTGCCGGAGCCGGGTGAATCTGAATTCACGCTGAGGCGGTCGGCGAGTGCGTGGTTAACCGGAACCCACACGGTCCGCAGTCGGACGCGCCCATTGTCCTCGTCGACCCGATTCTCTACCCTTGAACCTATGTGTCCAACAGCCCTCGTGGCACGGACCGATGAGAGGAGGTGATTGGATGCCAAAGACACGCGGCCGGCTCACCGAGCCGATGGTGCGCGAGAACGGGACGCTTCGTCCGGCTAGCTGGGACGAGGCGCTCGACGGGGCGGCAGCCGGGCTTGCCCGCGCCAAGGCCACGGACACGACGCGCTCGTTCGGCATGTTCAGCTGCTCGAAGGCCTCGAACGAGGCCAACTTCCTGGCGCAGAAGTTCGTGCGCTCCGTGATGGGGTCGAACAACATCGACTCGTGCAACCGCACTTGACACGCTCCCAGCGTCGTCGGTCTGGCGACGGTGTTCGGTGCGGGCGGCGGAACGTCGTCCTATAAAGAGGTCGAGGAAACGGATCTGTTGATCCTGTGGGGATCGAACGCGCGCGAAACCCATCCGATCTTCTTCCATCACGTCCTCAAAGCGGTCAACCGAGGCGCGCGCCTGTACGGGGTCGACCCGCGCCGCTCGAGCAGCGCGCAGTGGGCCGACACCTGGCTCGGGCTCGACGTCGGCACGGACATCGCCCTGGCCAACACGATCGCTCGCGAGATCATCCACGCCGGCCTCACCAATGACGTGTTCATCGAGCACGCCACCACCGGCTACGAAGAGTTCAAGGCCGCGGTCGAGCCGTGGACCCTCGAAGAGGGGGAGCGGGTCACGGGCGTGCCGGCCGAGACGATCCGCGAGCTCGCCCATGCCTACGCGCGCGCCGACCGGGCGATCCTGTGCTGGACGCTCGGGATCACCGAGCACGTCACCGCCGTCGACAACGTGCTGTCGCTAATCAACCTGGCGCTGCTGACCGGGCACATAGGGCGCTATGGGTCGGGCCTGAACCCGCTCCGCGGCCAGAACAACGTCCAGGGCGGCGGCGATATGGGAGCGATCCCCAACAAGCTCACGGGCTTCCAGGACATCGAGAAGGATGACCAAGCGCGCGCACGATTCGAACAGGCCTGGGGCACCCCGATCGTCCCCAAGTACGGCTGGCACCTCTCGCAGATGTTCGAAGGGATGGAGCGTGGCGAGCTCAAGACCCTGTACGTGTTCGGCGAGAACCCGGCCCAGTCCGAGGCCGACTCCAAGCATGCGCAGGAGCTACTCGAGGGGCTCGACTTCCTAATCGTCCAGGACATCCTCATGACCCGGACCGCCGAGCTGGCGGACGTCATCCTGCCCGCGACCGCCTCGTGGTGCGAGGTCGAGGGTGGCACCGTGACCAACAGCGAGCGGCGCGTGCAGCGGATGCGCAAGGCGCTCGATCCGCCTGGGCAGGCACGCGACGACCACTGGATCATCTGCGCGCTCGCCCGCCGGCTCGGACACGACTGGGGCCGTCCCACGCTCGAGCAGGTCTGGGACGAGCTACGTTCGCTCAGCCCCATGCATACGGGCATGAGCTACGAACGGCTCGAGAAGATGGGCGGCATCCAGTGGCCGTGCCCGAGCGAGGATCACCCTGGCTCGATGTTCCTGCACAACCGGCTGTGGGAGGACCCACCGGCGCAAGGACCGAAGGCGCCGTTCTCGGTTACCACCTGGGTGCCCCCGATCGACGAGCTGAACGACGAGTTCCCGATGCGGCTCACCACCGGCCGACGCCTGGACTCGTACAACACGGGAGTGCAGTCCAGCCTCTACAGCTCGCCGCTTCGCAAGGGCGAGACGCTCGACCTCCACCCCGAGGACGCGGCGAAGCTGGAAGTCGAGCCCGGCGAGATCGTCAGGATCAGCTCCCGGCGCGGCTCGGTCGACGCGCCGGTGCGCCTGGACACCAACCTACGCCCCGGGCTGGCCTTCATGACGTTCCACTTCCCGGACCAGGTCGACGTCAACCTGTTGACGATCGACGCCACGGATCCCAAGTCGGGGACCGCGGAATTCAAAGCCACGGCCGTCCGCGTGGAGAAGCTGAACGGAGCCGCCAAGGAGACGGCGGGAGTGGCCGGCCAGGAAGCCGACCACTAGCCAAGCGACGTGGATCTCCGTCTCCTCGACGCCGAGCCGACCACCGACGAGCGCGCCGCCATCGACGCGTTCCTCGGACCGCCCGTTTCGACGTGGGCCGGCGCCGATCGCGTCGAGAATGGCCACTCCGCCCACGGTGGTCACGCCGCCCGGGCTCAGCGCCAGCAGCTCCTCCCCACCCTGCACGCGCTCCACGAGCAGGCCGGGTGGATCAGCCCGGGCGCACTCAACTACATCGCACAGCGCCTCACGATCCCCCCGGCCGACGTCTACGGCGTGGCCACGTTCTACGCGCTGTTCTCGGTGGAGCCGCGCCCGCCGCGGGTCGTGCACGTGTGCAACGACCTGGTCTGCCGCTGCGCAGGCTCGCAGCGGCTGATCGACACCCTGACCGAGCAGATCGGGCCGCAGGGAACCGACCACGGCGGCACGACCTGGCTGCCCAGTCCGTGCCTGGGCCAGTGCGACCGGGCGCCGGCCGCCTTCCTGGTCGAGTCCGGACAGAACCCGACGGAACGAGAGCTCACCGGCGTCGACGCCGACGGCCTGCTCGAAATCGTGAACGGAGCCACCCCGACGCCGCCGCGATCCTCCGTACCGCCTCAACTTGGGCAGCGCGGCCTTCGCCTGATGCGGCGGATCGGCGCCATCGACCCGGACAGCCTCGAGGACTATCGCGCCCACGGCGGCTACGAAGCACTCCGGCGCGCGTTCGACCTCGGTCCGGACGGCGTCATCCGCGAAGTGCTCGACTCCAAGCTGATGGGCCGCGGCGGCGCCGCCTTCCCGACCGGACGCAAGTGGGACGCGGTGGCGCGCCAGCCGCGGCGTCCCCATTACCTGATCTGCAACGCCGACGAGTCGGAGCCCGGGACGTTCAAGGACCGCGTGATCATGGAGGGCGATCCGTTCTCGCTGATCGAGGCGATGACGATCGCCGCGTACGCCACCGGATGTGAGTATGGCTATATCTACCTGCGCGGCGAGTATCCGCTCGCCCAGCGCCGCCTGGAAAACGCGCTCGAAGAGGCTCGCGAGAAATCGCTGCTGGGCGACGACATCCTTGGACGAGGCCAGCTTCGCTTCGACATCGAGGTGCGCAAGGGCGCCGGCGCGTACATCTGCGGCGAGGAGACCGCGATCTTCGGCTCGATCGAGGGCTACCGCGGCGAGCCGCGCAACAAGCCTCCGTTCCCGGTCGAGCGCGGACTGTTCGGCCAGCCCACGGTGGTCAACAACGTCGAGACGCTCGTCAACGTGCTGCCGATCCTCCTCGAGGGCGGTCCCGCCTTCGCCGCGATCGGCACAGAGCGCTCGACCGGACCGAAGTTGTTCTCCGTCTCCGGAGCCGTGGTCGCTCCCGCCACCTACGAGGTGCCGTTCGGCACGACGCTGCGCGACTTGCTGGAGCTCGCCGGCGGATTGACCCCCGGCTCCACCCTCCGCGCGGTCCTCCTGGGCGGCGCCGCCGGCAGCTTCGTGACGGCTGATTACCTCGACCTGAAGCTCACCTTCGAGGGCGCGCGCGAGGTCCACACGACGCTGGGATCCGGCGTGGTGCTCGTGCTCGACGAGAAAGCCGACCTTCCCGAGCTACTGATGACGATCGCCGGGTTCATGCGCGACGAGAGCTGCGGGCAGTGCGTGCCCTGCCGAGTCGGCACCGTGCGCCAGGAGGAGGCGCTCGCCCGGCTGATCTCGGGGCGCACGCGCGGAAGTGTCCAGGACGAGCTGCACCTGATCGCCGAGATCGGCCAGGCCATGCGCGACGCCTCGATCTGCGGGCTGGGCCAGACGGCGTCGTCCGCTGTCGAGTCGGCGATCGCACGGCTGGGGATATTTGCGAGCAACGGCAACGGAGGAGCGACCGCGTGAACCCGATCCAGCTGCCCATGGCTCCGCCGCAGCCGGCGGCACGGCACATCACGGTCACGATCGACGACCAGCCGGTCGAGGTGCCGGAGGGCTCGACGATCCTCGACGCCTGCCGCAAGATCGGGATCGACACGCCCACGCTCTGCTACGGCGAGACGCTGATGCCCGCCAACGCGTGCCGGATCTGCGTGGTCGAGCTGGAAGGCGCCCGCACGCTGGTGCCCGCCTGCTCGCGCAAGGTCGAGCCCGACATGGTCGTCCGCACCAACTCCGACCGCGTGCGGCACAGCCGCAAGATGGTGATCGAGTTCCTCGCCTCGTCGGTCGACCTGTCGGTCACGCCGGCAGCTCAGGACTACCTGCAGCGCTACCACGGCCAGCCCGAGCGCTACGGAGCGCCGGCCGCGCCCGATTCGCACCGGGACCACAAGCACACCGGCCACCACGATCGCCCGGATGGCCAGACGGCCGCCACCGTTCACGCCCCGACCAAGGTCGATAACGACCTGTACGTGCGCGATTACTCCAAGTGCATCCTCTGTTACAAGTGCGTCGACGCGTGCGGCGAGCAGTACCAGAACACGTTTGCGATCACGGTCGCCGGGCGCGGCTTTGACGCGCGCATCTCCACCGAGTACGCCAACCCGCTGCCCGACTCGGCCTGCGTGTACTGCGGCAACTGCATCGCGGTGTGCCCGACCGGAGCCCTGATGTTCAAGTCGGAGCACGATCTGCGCGACGCGGCGGCGTGGGACGAGTCACGGCAGACCCAGACCGAGACGATCTGTCCCTACTGCGGCGTGGGCTGCAACCTGACCCTCCACGTGCAGGACAACCAGATCGTCAAGGTGACCTCGCCGGCCGACCACGACATCACCCGCGGCAACCTGTGCATCAAGGGCCGCTTCGGGTTCCAGCACGTTAACCCGAAGCCGTAAGGCTTACGCAAGCGAGGCGAGGCGCTCGGCCGCGTCGGCGATCACCTCCGCCCGCTTGCAGAACGCGAACCGGACAAGCGTGCGAGCGGGCTCCTTGTCGTCGTAGAAGACGCCGGTCGGGATCGCGACGACCCCGCAGCGGTCCGGCAGCTCTCGGCAGAACTCGGTCGCATCCATCCCGACGTCGGCGTTGACGAAGTACGTTCCCGCCGGGACATACGGGCGCAGCCCAGCCGCCTCCAAACCGGCGCACAGCTGGTCGCGCTTGACCTCTAGATCGCCCGCGAGCGCCGTGATCTCGGTCCGCGGGAGGCGGAGCGCCACAGCCGCCGCGTGCTGCAGAGGCGTCCCGCCGGCGAACGTCAGATACTGCTTGACCATCCGCGTCGCGGCCACCAGCGGCGCCGGTCCAGAGCACCATCCGATCTTCCACCCGGTGAATGAGAACGACTTGCCGATGCTCGAGATCGTCAGCGTTCGCTCCGCCATCCCGGGGAGCGTGGCGATGGGCGTGTGCTCGCCGGCGTAAACCAGGTGCTCGTATACCTCGTCGGTGACGCAGATCAGGTCGCGCTCGAGGCACGCCGCCGCGATCAGCTCGAGCTCGGTTCGGCTGAGCACCCGTCCCGTCGGGTTATGCGGCGAGTTCAGCAGCACCAGCCGGGCGCGCGGTCCGATCGCACCATGTAAGGCCTCGGTGCTCACCTCGAAGTCCGGGGGGCGCAGCGTCACCGGCCGCCGCGTCGCAGCGGCGAACTCGATGCACGCGGAGTACGAGTCGTAATACGGCTCGAGGACGACGACCTCGTCGCCCGGATCGCACAGCCCCAGCAGCGCCGCCGCGATCGCCTCGGTCGCGCCGAACGTGATCAGCACATCCTCCGGCTCGAGCCCGTACCAGTCGCGCTGATGGTCGCGCACCGCCTCGCGGAGCGCCGGTACCCCCGGAAGCGGTGCGTATTGGTTCTCGCCGGCGTGCAGCGCGGCGACCGCAGCCTCGATCACGGCCCGCGGACCGTCGGTGTCCGGAAAGCCTTGACCGAGGTTGATCGCCCCGGTACGCACCGCGAGCGCCGTCATCTCGGTGAAGATCGTCGTGCCCAGGCCGGCCAGTCGTTTCGCGTGCGTGGCGGTCATGCTGGGTCTGCGGCGCCCCAGACTCCGGGGCCACGCTGGTGCTCGTAGATCAGCGACGTCTCGGCGTGCGCCACCGACGGATGCGTGGCGAGGTGGTCGACGACGAACTCCCGCAGGTCCTGGGCGTCGGACGCCGCCACCCACACCAGGTAGTCGGTCACCCCCGTGAGGTGGAACACCATCAGCACGCCGGGGAGCGCGCGGACGGCATTCGTGAAGTCGTCGATCTGGTCGCGTGCATGGACCGCGAGCCGAACGGCGATCAGCGCCTGGAGGGGGCGGCCGAGCGCCGCGAGGTCGACCTCGGCGTGAAACCCGCGAATCACCCCGCGCTCGCGCAGCGAGCGTAACCGCGCGAGTGCGGTCGACGGCGCGACTCCCACCCGCTCGGCCAGACGCTGGTTCGTGATCCGGGCGTCCCGAGCGAGCAGCTCGAGCATCGCGCGATCAATGTCGTCGACAGGCGCCTGTGGATGATTCGAGGCGAAGCGGGCCATGCGGCGTGCGGTCGAATAATATCTGATTCAAAGGACGAAATCCGTAGAATCTTCGGCTGCTTGTGAAAGTGCCGCAGGATCATCAGACTGGGTGTCATGACCTCTACCGCCACGGAATCGCTCCTGAAGGACTCGATCCTCGACACGATCGGCGATACGCCGCTCGTTCGCCTGTCTCGCATCGGCGCCGGTCTAAAGCCGCGCCTCGCCGCCAAGCTCGAGGCCTTCAACCCGGGAGGCTCGATCAAGGACCGGGTGGCGGTCGCCCTGATCGAGGCAGCCGAGCGTGATGGACTCCTGGAGCCCGGCGGCACGATCGTCGAGCCGACCTCCGGCAACACCGGCACCGGGCTGGCGATCGCCGCTCGCCTCAAGGGGTACCGAGTGATCGCCGTGATGCCGGACAAGATGTCGCGGGAGAAGATCGACCTCCTGCGCGCCTACGGGGCGGACGTCGTGTTGGCGCCCACCGACGTCCCCCCCGAATCGCCCCAGTCGTACTACCGCGTGGCCGACCGGCTGTCCGCCGAGATCGCGGGCGCGTTCCAGCCCAACCAGTACTTCAATCAGGCCAACCCGCAGGCCCACTACGAGTCGACCGGCCCCGAGATCTGGGAGCAGACCGCCGGTCAGATCACCCACCTGGTCGCCGGCGTCGGCACCGGCGGCACTGTCACCGGCACCGCTGGCTACTTGCGCGAGCGAAACCCGGAGCTCGTGGTGATCGGCGCCGATCCCGAGGGGTCGATCTATTCCGGCGGCCCCGACAACGTTCGCCCGTACCTCGTCGAGGGCGTCGGCGAGGACTTCTGGCCCGAGACGTTCGATCGCTCCGTCATAGACCACTGGATCACGGTGTCCGACAAAGACGCGTTCCTGACGACGCGCCAGCTCGCTCAGCTCGAGGGGATCCTGGCCGGGGGATCGGGTGGCCTCGCGCTACACGCGGCCCTGCAAGTCGCCGGCGAGATCGAGGATGCGGACGCGCTGATCGTCGTGGTCCTCCCCGACGGCGGTCGCTCCTACCTGTCCAAGATCTACTCCGACCCCTGGATGCGACAGTACGGCTTCCTCGACCGCGACACCAAGCTCGTCGTGGGCGACGTGCTCGCACGCAAGCGCGAGGCGGGCGAAATCCCGCCGCTCGTCACCGTCCAGACCCACTTCCAGGTGCGGGAGGCGGTGGCGCTCCTGCACGAGCACCGGGTCTCGCAGCTCCCGGTGGTCAGCGCTCACGATCCCGCCACCGTGGTCGGCGCGATCGGCGAGCGTGGGCTGCTCAAGCGAGCCGCCGAGAACCCGAGCGTGCTCGACGCTGAGATCGTTGAGGTGATGGAGCCGCCCTTCCCGGCCGTGTCGATCGACGATCCGGTACGCGAGGCGGTCGAGCTGCTGGTCGGCGATCAGCAGGCGCTATTGGTCACGCGCGACGGCCGGGCCGAGGGGCTCGTCACCCGGACCGATCTCCTGGAAGCATTGGCCTCGTGACCACGTCCGAAGAGGACGGCCGGCGGGACGCCTTCGCGACCCGCGCGGTCCACGCCGGGCTGACGCCCGATCCGAGCTTCGGATCCGTCATCCCCGCCATCCACCAGACCTCGACCTATGCCCAGCCTCGCCCCGGCGAGTTCGTCGGCGACTACGACTACGCGCGCACGGCGAACCCGACCCGCACCGCGCTCGAGCAGGCGCTCGGCGACCTCGAGGGTGGCCTGGCCGCGACGTTCGCCTCGGGCCTGGCCGCGGAACATGCCCTCATCACCGCCTCCTGCCAGGCGGGCGCGCACGTCGTGCTGCCCGGAGACCTGTACGGCGGAACGTACCGGCTCGTCGACAAGGTCATGACCCAGTGGGGCCTGACCTACGACCTGGTCGATCAAACCGACCTTGGCGCGCTCGAGCGAGCGGTGCGCGACGACACCCGGCTCATCTGGGTCGAGAGCCCGACCAACCCCAAGCTGGACGTGATCGACATTCCGGGTGTCATCGCCCGGCGGCGCAGCGCGCTGATCGCCGTCGACAACACCTTCGCGACGCCCGCCAACCAGCGCCCCCTCGAGCTTGGGGCCGACTTCGTCGTGCACTCCACCACCAAATACTTGGGCGGACACTCCGATGTGGTCGGTGGCGCCGTGATCACGCGCAGCGAGGAGTGGCACGAGCGCCTGCGGTTCGTCCAGAACTCGGTGGGGGCGGTACCCGGACCGTTCGACTGCTTCCTCGTGCACCGCGGGCTGCGGACGCTCCACCTGCGCATGGAGGCGCACGCGCGCAGCGCCGCCGCCGTCGTCGAGCTGCTGCGGGGGACGCCCGAGGCCCGCGACGTACGTTGGCCGGGCTTCAGCGGCATGGTCAGCTTCCGCCACCCGCGCGCGACCGAGCTCGCGGCGCGAACCCGCCTGTTCACGCTCGCCGAGTCGCTCGGCGGCGTCGAGTCGCTGATCGAGGTGCCCCAGGCCATGACCCATCAGTCGGTCGAGGACTCGGCGGCAGCCGTGCCGGCCGATCTGGTCAGACTCAGCTGCGGCGTCGAGGACCCGGCCGACCTGGTCGCCGACCTGCGGCAGGCGCTCGAAGCCTCCTAACCCGACCTGCACATGGGCGCCAGGCGCGCGGCGTCGCCCCCATGCCGAACTCGTCACGACGGCCACGTCCCCTGAGCCGTGACGAGCTACGCATGTGCGAGCCGCGTAGCTCGTCGCGGTGCCGGGATCCACGCCCGGCTGTCGACTCAGGCATGCCCGCGAGCGAGCGCGGGGGCGGCTAGACGGTCGCCGCTTCCCGGTCGTCGGTGGGATCGGCGACGATGTCGTCGACGAGCACGGCTCGCGTGATGACCACGGCGGCGAGGTCGTCGCTGCACTCGTCGGCGTCCGTCTCGATCCGCTGTACAAGCGCCTGCGCGGTCAGGTTCTGCTCGACGAGCGAGCGCAGGTGCGCGCGTCCGAGCTGCTCGCCGTGACGGCGCGCTTCGATGAGACCGTCGGTGAACAGGCAGACGCGCTCGCCGGACTCCAGGAAACGCGAGAACTGCGGCCACGTATCACCCAACCCGAACCCGAGCGGAGTCGCCGGCTCCTCGTCGCGGTCGGGCTGACCGGCCATGATCGGCGGCTCGTGCCCGGACTTCGCCCAGGTGAACTCCCCGGTCGCGTGCTCGTAGGAGCAGATGATCACGGGGGGCAAACCCGTCGCCGAGCTCGCCGGTGAGGTATCGGTCTGCGCGCGCGAGCACCTCGGGGAACGGGTGGCCCTCCCCCATCAACGTCCGCAACGTGTAACGGACGAGCGCCGCGTGGATCACCGACTCACGTCCGTGCCCGGACACGTCGCCGATGATGATCCCGGTCCGCTCGGGGGAAAGCGTGAACACGTCGAAGAAGTCGCCCCCCGCGGCGAGTCCCTGCGCCGGCCGGTACGCCACCGACACGTCGAGCTCACCCGGGCTTGCCGGGACCGCGGGCAGGAGTGCGGCCTGCAACACGCCGACGTCCGAGAGCAGCGCGGCCCGCTGGCCGGCCAGTGACCGCGCGCGCCTGCGCTGCAGGTAGGCGTTCAGCGCCATCGCGGCCGCCACCACGGCGAACGCGAGCAGCGCAGTCAGCACCGCGGCGGGCAGCACCTTGACCAACCGAGCGATCGGTCCGCTGGACTTGGTGGGCGCCACGGCCGACGCCAGGCGTCCAGACCGCGTCGTCCGCGTCCGCCGGACGGCGTCGAACTTGCCGTACCGCCGGCGCCCGTGCCCCCGCGCGACTCGATGGAACGCGCCCCAGACTTGGCCCGATCGCTCCGGCTGACGGTGGTCACGCCGCCGGGACTCTCGCGTTCAGCGGGCCGGCCTGTGCCGTGCCCGCGGCGCGAGGCGTGCGAGGTGCCGGACGACGAGGCGGCCGGCTGCACCGCGGCCGCCAAGGCCGTGCCCCGGGACAGGCCGGCGGGCGGATGAGGCGGTTCAGGCTGCCCGTCCTCGCCGGGTGAGCACTCCATCCGTTCCGACCTTGCCGGTGCGCACGACGACGCTGCCCATCCCGTCGCCGCACGATCCATCGGAGATTACACCCACAAGGGCCCGCTGCGCGGATGCACCGCGGACGCCATGGCCCCGATCCGCCGTCCTTCGCCGGCGGGCCGGGTCCATCAGGCGGCGGGTTCAGTCAGCAGGTACAGGTTGAGGCTCGATGATGTCCAGCTCGAGGTGCGGAGCGTGGTGGCGTGGCCGTGCGGGGACCGACGTCCGGCCGCGGCGCTCGCGCGGGCAGACGTACGCGACCAGTGCGATGAATATGACGAGCGCGATCGCGCTGACTGTTCCGTCGCCGAGGTTCAGACCCCCGTTGGTCGGCTTGCTGAAGCCGTCGGCGAACGAGGCACCGAGCGGACGGGTCACGACGTAGGCAAACCAGAAGGCGAGGATCGGGTTCATCAGCCGGCGGGACCAGGCGATTGCCGGTATGGCGATGATCGCTCCGAACAGCAGAACCGATGTCCAGAGGAAATCGGACATCGCCTCCCCCATACCGGTGGTCAACAGCTTCAGGACCCAGAAGATCAGGGTGATCTCGGGCACCTTCACGAGGAGTTTCTTCGAGGCGGCACGCCGGGGCGACGCCGTCTCTGTCGTGGCTTCGCTCATCAGTTCCTGGAGTTGGCGTGGACGCCGGACCGGTCCCCGGACGCGCGGGAACCGAGCCGACCTGCGTGACTCCCCTCTAACGAACGAGTGACTCGGCCGGAACTCTCGTCGCTTTATGTGTCTTTAGCGAAGGGACACGAAGCGCGAACAATGCGACCGGCCAACGCCGACCTGCGCGCCTACGCGAACGCCCCGATGCCGGTGATATCCCGGCCGACGATCAGTGACTGCATCGTCTCGGTTCCTTCGTAGGTGTGGATCGCCTCGACGTCGGCCATATGGCGAATCACGTGGTTGTCGAGCAGGATCCCGTTGCCGCCGAGCAGGTCGCGCGCCTCGGCGCACACTTGGCGGGCCTTGCGCGTGTTGTTCAGCTTGGCCAGCCCCGCGATCGTGTCGCTCAGTTGACCCCGCTCGGCCAGACGCCCGATCTGGAGGCAGTAGAGCTGCATCGCAGTGACTTCGGCCAGCATGTTCACCAGGCGCTGCTGGATGATCTGGAAGCTCGCCAGCGGACGCCCGAACTGCTCGCGGCGCTTGGCGTAGGCGAGGGCCGTGTCGTATGCGGCGACGGCGTGCCCGAGCGCGGCCCACGCGCACGTGCTCCGCGTCCCGGCCAGCACCCGCGCGGTGTCCTTGAAGCTGTTAGCGCCGGCTAAGCGATTGTCCTCTGGCACGAACACGTCCTCGAGGGAGATCTGCGCCTGCCAGATCGCCCGCAGCGATCCCTTGCCCTCGATCACCTCCGCCTCGTATCCGGGAGCCCCCTTTTCGACCAGGAACCCGTTCACCGCGCCGTCGTCGTTTCGCGCCCACACCACCACGACATCGGCGAGGCTGCCGTTTCCGATCCAGCGCTTCGCGCCGTTGAGGAGATAGCCGCCGTCGACCTGGCACGCGCTGGTGGCCAGCGACACCGAGTCCGAGCCGTGATCGGGCTCGGTCAGCGCGAACGCTCCGAGCTGCTCGAGCCGCGCCATCCCGGGGAGCCACCGGCGCTTCTGCTCCTCGGAGCCGAGCATTGCGATCGACTGCATGGCCAGGCCGGCCTGCACGCCGAGAAACGTGCCGAGGCTGCCGTCGCCCCGATTCAGCTCCATGTGGACGAGCCCGGAGGCGATCGGATCGAGGCCGGGGCAGCCGTAGCCGTGGATGTCCTCGCCGACGATCCCGAGTTCGCCGAGGCGGCGGATCAGCGGCCACGGCATCTCGGCCCGCTCCCAGTAGCCACCGATCACAGGTAGCACTTCGTCGTCGATGAACAGGCGCACCCGGCGCAGGACGTTGAGCTGCTCTTCGGTCAGCTGCTCGCGCACGAAGAAATAGTCGGTGGCCAGGGCATGGCCCAGGTCCTCAAACAGGTCAGGGGTGGTCAGCATTTCTCGTCCTCCATTTGGTTAAAGCTCTGGTTCAGCAAGCGCGTGCGCGATCGCCCGGTAGGTCTTGCGGTTGAAGATCAGGCCGACGTGGCTGCCGCTCACCTCGACGCATTCGGCGTACGGGACGAGCGCGGCCTGCCAGCGGACCACGCCGTCGCCCTTCGAGTAGATGCTGGTCAAGCGCACGCGGTCCGCGGGAAACGGGCTGGCGAAATCGCGGGCGAACCCGCAGTCGCATCCCTCCGTGAGGCAGCGGGGAGACCGCGCCCGGCCGCTGTGCAGCGCCATCCTACGTGCGGCCCCCACCGAGCCCTGGGTCGCGTAGCTGGTCGCAAGCATCCGCCGCAGCCCCGCGCCGGCCGAGATCGCATGCGAGACGAGCTCGGGGCGCCGATGGCCGAGCGCTCGTACGTAGTGACCGCCCCGGCTGTGACCGACCAGCGCCACCCGCCGCCCGTGACGCTCGTAGAGCCCCTCGAGGCGACGCTCAACGCGGTCAATCGCGCGATCCGAGCAGCCCGTGTTGGTGACGAACCCGCACAGGTGCGGCGAGTATCCGATCCGCCGCAGCCACACCGCGAGCACCAGCAGCGTCTGGTCGCCGGCGCCGAAGCCGGGCAGGAGGATCACCGAGCGGCCCTCGCCGTGCGGGACTCCATGGCCACGAAACACCGGGTCGACAAGCAGCCGCCCGAGCTCGAGCTGCCAGCGGGTCTCGCGCAGGTGCTCGCCTCGCCACCGCTCCTCCGGAATCGGCGGGAGCTCTTCAGTTGGCGAGTACATAGCTGCCCGGCGCCTTTCCATGAGCTCTGTAAGTCGCGTTGCCGAGCTTGTTCGGCGCGGGCTTCAGCTCGCCAGAGCGCTCCGCCAGCCAGGCGTCCCAGTCCGGCCACCAGCTCCCCGGCAGCTGCGGCGCGCTGATCACAAATTCCTCCGGCGTGTCCGGAAGTTCGTCGACGACGCGGAAGCTCGAGCGGCTGTCGGGGCTGGGCGGGTTGACCAGCGCCTGGATATGACCGCTCCGGGAGAGGACAAACCGTCGCTTTGCACCGAACAGCTGCGCGCCCTTGTACGCACTCTCCCACGGGACGATGTGATCGTTCGCGCCCGCGATGAAGTACGTGTCGACGTCGACCGTTCCGAGATCCACTGGATCGCCCAGGACCTCGAGCGCACCGGGCTGGGCGAACGCGTTGTCCAGCCCGATGAAGATGAAGTCACGGTGAAGGCCTGCCGCCAGCCGCACCGTGTCCTGGTTCCAGTAGAGGACGTCGAACGCCGGCGGCGCCTTGCCGAGCAGATAGTTGTTGACGACGTAGTTCCAGACCAGATCGTTGGGGCGTAGCCAGGTGAACACACCAGCAAGCGCCTGCCCGTCGATGTATCCCTTGCGGGCCGATTCGGCCACCGCGGCGGCGGCTACGTCGCGGGTGGCCAGTGCCGACACCGTGCCCTCGGTCTCGTTGTCGAGCGCGCACACCATCAGCGTCAGGCTGGCGACCCCGGGCAGCTTCCCGGTCGCGGCGAGATGGCCGAGGAGCCCCGCCGTGATGATCCCGCCTGAGCAAGCCGCCGCCAGGTGCACCGCGGGCTGGCTGGTGATCGCTGCGACCGCGTCGCGGGCCTCCGCGACGGCGGTTGCGTACGTGTCGAGGTCAAAGTCGCCCTGCTCCTGGCCTGGATTGCGCCAAGAGATCGCGAACACCTGCTGTCCCTGCGCCACGTAGTACTCGATCATGCTGCGTCCGGGAGCGAGGTCGAGTACGTAGAACTTGTTGATCGTCGGCGGGATCAGCAGCAGCGGCGTCTCGCGCACCTGATCGGTCGTCGGCGTGTACTGAATCAGCTCGAACACGTCTGTCCGGAGGACCACCGATCCGGGTGACGCGGCCAGGTTGCCGCCGACCTCGAACGTGCTGATGTCGACCGTGGCCGGCATTCGTGAGGGAGTGCCCAGGTCATGGACGAACTGTTTCGCGCCGCGGACGAGATTGCCGCCCCCGGTGTTCACGATCTCCTTCAGCACGGTCGGATTCGACCACGCGAAGTTGCTCGGAGCCAGAGCGTCGAGCACGTTCCCGGCCGCGAGTCGGGCGCGCCGCTCGGCACGCCAGTCGACCTCCGCGTCGGAGATCAGGCCGTCGACCGTCTCACCCACCGCCAGGTATGCCTGCAGAACACGACGCAGGAGCCAGTTGCCCTCCCACGCGGGGTCGGCGAAGCGCCGATCACCCTTCGCCGGCACCAGCTCCGAGCGACCCGCGGCGGTCCGGGCGAGCGCGGCGGTGAGCCCTCCGGCCCGCGCCACCGCCCGCCGGGGATGCCGGACCAACCCGGCGCCAACCTTTACTCCTGACCCGGGAGCCAGGAACCTTGGCGGCCCGCCCACCGCGGCCTCGCCCAACATCACGTCGAGCCCGGAACGGACCGCCCGGCTCGTTCGCCGGGCCTGGGACGGCTTGGTGGTGGTTGTCGCGCTGTCGGTCATGGATTTCCTCCGGGTTGTGCGTGCTGGATAAGGCTCGCTTTCCGGGGGCCCCGGCGCAACGGGTCGGCGCCCCAAGTTCCCGCTCGCCCGTTTGTGTGCCGCGTACAATCGCCGGCGAGGAGAGGCCTGGGCCGTGAACCGAGACCGTGCGATCGTCGCCCTACGTCAGGCGCTCGAGCAGCGGCTTGACGATCTTGCCGACGAGGCGACCGCCAAGATCGTGACCGAGATCCCGGCCTACCGGAGCTTCGACGAGCCGTTGCGTCGCGACGTCCGCGCGCACGTTCTGTCTCACCTGCGCGCGAGCCTCGAGAGCCTCGAGCTCGACCGCGAACTCACCCGCGAGGACCTGCTGTTCGTGCGCCCACACGCCGCGCGCCGCACGAAGCGCGTGTCGCTCAGCGACTTCGTGCAGGCGTTCTACGTCGGCGAGCGGGTGCTATGGGACACCGCGCTGTCCCTCGCCCACGACGCGGACTCCCAGCGGGCGGCGCTCGCCTTCGCCTCGCACCTGCCCCGCTACTTCGAGGTCGCGACCACGCACGCGGCAGAGGTGTACCTCGAGGCCCAGGAGCAGCTCGCGGCCACCGGGGAGGCGGTCCGTCGCGACCTGCTCGAGGATCTGCTCGCCGGGCGGACCCTCGAGCCCGGACCGCGTCTCGACGCGGCTCGCGCCGCGGGGCTCGAGGACAGCTCGTCGTTTGTCGTGATCTCCGCCGCCGCCGAGTCGCGCCCGAGCGACGAGGAGCTGCTGCGCGGCGGTGCAGCGGCGCTCGCACGTGCCGCGGGAGGCCGCAGCCTCCCGCTAGCGGTCGTCCGCCACGAGGAGATCGTGGTCGTGGTCGCCGCGGGCCCGGGGCAAACGGCGTCGCCGGCTCCGCGGCTCGTCGACGTCCAGCGCCGACTCGCCGACGGCGGCCTGCCGCTGGCGGTGGCGGTCAGCACCGCGGTGCCCGACCTGGCCCGGGTCGGCGAGGCCTATCGCGAGGCGAGGACGTTGCGGATCGCTCGGGGCTGGCGACCCGGCGTCGTTGCCCTCTCTGATCTGAGCGCGTTCGAATACCTCACGCTCCGGCCGAATCCCACAGCGACCCGCCTGATCGCCCCGGCCATCCACGAGTTCGTGGCCCAGGATGCGCAGGAGGGAATGCCGCTGATCACCACTCTGCGCGAGTACGTCGCGTGTGATCTGAACGCCCGGCGCGCCGCCGACAGCCTCCACATCCACGTGAACACGGCCCACTACCGCCTGGCGAGAATCGCCGAGCGGACTGGGTGCGACCTGCGCAAGGTCTCGGACCTGCTCGAGATCCTGATCGCCGCTCGGCTGGCCGACGCCGCGGCGAACGGGCAGCCGGCGCACTAGCGGCGACCCCGACGATCGAACTTTGTCGGCGGCGCCTGACGGCGGCGCCTTATTGGTTGCGGCCCACAATCGGCGGGCCTGGAATTCGGCGCGCGCTCCCATGGTCGGGGCGCGGCTGCTGCGGGACGCTCTCCAAACCCCATCCCCCGAGAGAAGGACCGCCGATGAACGAGAACCTCGCCTACAACCTGACCAACACCGCGGAGCAGCATCCCACGCGGCCGGCGCTGCGGCTCGAGGAGGACGTGCTGACCTACGCAGAGCTCGACGACGCCACCGCTCGCGTCGCCGGGTTCCTGCGCGAGCACGGCGTCGAGCCCGGCGACCGGGTGGGGATCATGCTTCCCAACGTCCCCGAGTTCGCGATCGCGTATTACGGCGTGCTGCGAGCCGGCGGGATCGTTGTCCCGATGAACGTGCTGCTCAAGCGGCGCGAGGTCGCGTTCTACCTCGGCGATCCCGAGGCGAAGCTGCTGTTCGCCTGGCACCAGTTCGCCGACGCCGCCGCGGAGGGCGCCGCGGAGGTCGGGGCCGAGTGTGTAGTCGTCGAACCTGACGAGTTCCGCCAGCGGCTCGAGGTGTCCGAGCCGGTCACTGAGGTGGTCCCACGGGCCGCCAACGACACCGCCGTGATCCTCTACACGTCGGGCACGACCGGTAAGCCAAAGGGTGCTGAGCTCACGCACTCGAACCTGGCGATCAACGCGGACGTGATGAAGCAGGTGTTCTCGATCGGCCCCGAGGACGTCATCTTCGGCGCGCTCCCGCTGTTTCACGCCTTCGGGCAGACCTGCAGCTTGAACACGGCGGTGAGCGCCGGCGCGGAGCTCGTGCTCCTCGCGCGCTTCGACGCCGGGCGCGCCCTGGACGCGATCGACCGTTACCGCGTCACCGTGTTCGAGGGCGTGCCGACGATGTATTCCGCGCTGCTGCACCATCCCGAGCGCGAGCGCTACGACGTGAGCGCCCTGCGCCTGTGCGTGTCGGGCGGCGCCGCCCTACCGGTCGAGGTACTGCGGGCATTCGAGGAGGCATTCGGATGCGTGATTCTCGAGGGCTACGGCCTGTCCGAGACCTCGCCGGTGGCCTCGTTCAATCACCCCGGCCGCGAGCGTAAGCCCGGCTCGATCGGAACGCCGATCGAGGGCGTCGAGATGAAGCTGGTCGACCTGCACCGGCACGAGAGCCAGTCCGGCGACGCGGGCGAGATCGCGATCCGCGGGCACAACGTGATGAAGGGCTACTGGAAGCGTCCCGAGGCCACTTCGGATGCGATCGACGCCGACGGCTGGTTCTACTCGGGTGACATCGCGCGAGTTGACCAGGACGGTTTCTTCTTCATCGTCGATCGCAAGAAGGAGCTGATCATCCGCGGCGGCTACAACGTGTACCCGCGGGAAATCGAGGAAGTCCTCTACGAACATCCCGCGGTACGCGAGGCGGCCGTAATCGGCATTCGCCACCCCGAGCTCGGCGAAGAGGTGGGTGCGGCGGTCGCGCTCAAGCCCGGCCAGGAGGTGACCGAGGCCGACCTGCGCGACTACGTCAAGAGCAACGTCGCCGCCTACAAGTACCCGCGGCACGTCTGGTTCTTCGACGAGCTTCCCAAGGGCCCCACTGGAAAGATCCTGAAGCGCGAGATCAAGCCTCCCACTGTGGTCTGACACACGACCGCAAGCTCACAGTCACATCACCTACCCATCCGCAGAGGAAGGAGAAATTCACATGTCTGGCCGCCTCAAACAAACCGTCCCGCTCGCAATCAGCATCGGCCTGCTCGCATTCCTGTGGTCGGAGTTCACCCTGAACTTCAACCTTCACTGGTTCACCGTCGCCGACGGCGTGTTTGGAAAGTTTGGACTGCCGGAGAAGTTCCAGCTCGTGCTTCCGGCGACGTTCGTGACATGGGGGGTCTACTTCATGCTCGGGGCCGACCGCACCGCGCTGCGAAAGACGCTGCTCGCGTGCACGACGGGCACGGTTGGCGCGATCGTGATCATGACCCTCGGGCCCGCGCTCGCCGGGCTCCCGAGCTTGTGGGGCATCGCGCTCGCCATCGCTATCGTCGGCGGCGGTCTGGTGCTCCTCTCGGCACTGTCCGAGCACGACGCGCTGCCTGCCGCGCCGGCGTTTGCCTGCGCCGCCGCGGTCCTGTTCTGGTGGTTCGCCACCGGCCTCGACAACTACGTCCCGGGCGCGGCCGGCCCGCACACCGTGGCCGCGCTCGGCCTGGCCCTGACCAGGCACCCGCTCGCGGCGGGTACGGGGGCGCTGGGCGGGCTGCTGTCGACGCCGTGGCAGTGGGTCGCGCTGAGCTCATGGGTGTCGCTCCTGTGCGGACCCGTGCTGGGGTACCTCTCACACGTGCTCTCCTCGGTGCCGGCCCGGCTCACGGCCTCTGCGGAGCCGGTTCGCCCCGAGGTCGCCGCCTGAGAGCGAGCGGCTCACGCAGAGGGCGCGCGGCGCGTCGCGGCGATAGGTCGTGGCGCGCCGCGCCTTCGCGCCGCTCCCCGCGCCTCTGGCAGGCACGAGGAAGGATCCGCCCCCGGTTGGGGTCTTCACAAGTGACCCGCCACATCGGCGGGTCCCGAGAAACTTCAAACGTGGGAGCAAGAATGACCAATCTGGGAACAGCGCGGTTGCGCGTCGCGGTGCTCGCCGCGCTCGCGACTTCCGCGCTGGTGCTCGCCGCGTGCGGGAGCTCCAGCAGCTCGAGCACGAGCTCAGCCACGGCCGCGCCGGCCGCGTCCAGCTCGACCTCCTCGACGTCCGCGACCACCACCCCCGCGGCGGCGGTGAGCGGTACCACGATCGGCACCGCCACGGCGCACGGTCACACTTACCTGACCGGTGAGTCGGGCCGGTCCGTCTACCTGTGGGTGGCCGACAAGGGCAACACGTCCAGCTGCTCGGGCGCCTGCGCGCAGGCGTGGCCTCCGGTCACCACCAAGGGCAAGCCGACCGCAGGGGCGGGCGTGACCGCGGCCGATCTGGGCACGACCACGCGCTCCGACGGCAGCGAGCAGGTCACCTACAACGGCCACCCCCTGTACTACTTCGTCGCCGACAAGACCGCCGGGAGCACCGCCGGCCAGGGCAGCGACTCGTTCGGCGCGAAGTGGTGGCTGGTGGACCCGTCGGGCAGCGCGATCACCACCGGCGGCTCGTCCAGTGGCGGGGCGTCAACCGGCAGCTCCTCTGGGAGCGGCTGGGGCTAACCGATCTAGGACCCGGCGAACGTGTCGGAGGCGACGGCGGGTGCCCGCGCCCGGGCGGGCACCTCCGTGCTCCGGAGCGGCGGGCTCCCCCGGGCCCGCCGCGAAGCCGTCCCGCCGCTGCACCCGTGGGCATTCCTGGGTTTCGCGGTGGCCTCGTTCGGAGGCCCGCTCGCGCTCGCGGCCTCCGGCGCGCCCGGTCTCGCTGCCGAAGCCGGCTCCTCGAGCGGGCTGGCCATGCTCGCGGGAGCCGTCGTGTTCCTCGTTCCGCTGGCGATCTGGCTGCGCTACTCGCGCGAGATCAGCGGCTCGGGCGGCCTGTACGCGTTCGTCGAGGCGGCTGCCGGGCGGCGCGTGGCACTGGTTCAGGCCGCGATCTGGACATTCAGCTACCTGCTCTACGTCGTCTACACCACGGTGCAGATCGTCTACGACCTGCTCCCAAGCGTCATTCCGGGCGTCGGCCGCTACCAGACGGTGCTCGCCCTGGCGATCCCGGTGGCGCTGGTGACGGTCATGCTGGCGGGGCGCGCCGCGGCGTTCCTGGTGGTGGGCGTCATCGCCGCCGGACAGCTCGCGCTGGCGGCAATCCTGGACGGCGTCACCCTCGCGCACATCTCGACGCCGATCTCCAGCTTTGGCGCCGGCGCGGGCGCTGGGGCCGTCGCCAAGGCCAGCGCTCAGACCTCGCTGCTCTACGTATGCGGCAGCCTGCCGCTCTTCCTCGGCGGCGAGCTGGCCGCGCCGGCGCGGACGATCCGGCGCGGCATCACGGCCGCGTTCCTGGCGACCGCCACCGTGATCGTGCTCGCGGTGGCGCCGCTGGCCGCGATGCCGGGACTGCTGGGAACCGCGGTGCCCGGCGTGAGCGTGGCCGAGCAGTTCGCGGGCGCCGGCCTGGCCAAGGCGATCGGCATCGGCGTGGCGGTAAGCACCGCCGGCGTGATCCTGTGCGAGTACGTGGCGCTGACCCGGCTGATTCACGCGATCGGTCGGTGGTCGATGCGATCCATCGCCGCCGGCATCGGCGTGGTGGCGCTGGTCGCCGCGCCGCTGAGCCTGATCGACCCGGAGGGCTTCTACAACAGCCTGCTCAAGCCGTCGGAGGTGGCGCTGTGGCTCAGCCAGCTGATCGTGTTCGCCGTCTACCCGCTGTTCGCGATCAGGCGGCGGCTGCGGGCCTGGCCGGCCCTCGCTCTTGCCACCGGCGCCAGCGCGTTCGCCGTGTACGGCCTCATCACGACCCTCCAGCAGGCATCGAGCTGAACCGCCGCTTGGCATAAGACTCGGACTATTTCCGAGAAATCCGCCAAGCGCCCGTCGAGTAGGCTCCGACATACCGGTGAGCGAGCTGAACGCACAGTGGCGACTGGCCGCGAGACCCGTCGGTCTGCCGAAACCGTCTGATTGGGAGTACGTCGAGGAGCCGGCGCCCGAGCCTGCCGAGGGACAGTTCCAGGTGCGCCTCGAGTACCTGTCACTCGATCCGGCCATGCGCGGATGGATGAACGACGGCCGCTCCTACGTCCCGCCGGTGGCAATCGGCGAGGTGATGCGCGGCGGCGGGCTCGGTCGCGTCACCGACTCGCGCCACCCCGACTTCAACGCCGGCGACCTGGTGTCTGGGATGTTCGGAATCCAGCGCTACGCCCTCTCCGACGGACAGGGCGTCAGGAACGTCGACACCACGCTGGCGCCGGCCCCCGTCCACCTCGGCACGCTCGGCATGACCGGCCTCACCGCCTACTTCGGCCTGCTCGACGTCGGCCGGCCCGAGGCGGGGCAGACCGTCGTCGTGTCGGGCGCCGCCGGCGCCGTAGGTAACGTCGCGGGCCAGATCGCCCGGATCAGGGGCTGCAAGACGATCGGGATCGCGGGTGGCCCGGAGAAGTGCGACTGGCTCACCGAGGAGCTCGGCTTCGACGCGGCGATCGACTACAAGGCCGGCGAGGTCCGGGCGGAGCTCCGCCGACAGGCGCCGGAGGGAGTTGACGTGTACTTCGACAACGTCGGCGGCGAGATCCTCGACGAGGTGCTGCTCCGCCTCGCCCGCCATGCCCGGGTGGTCATCTGTGGCGCGATCTCCCAGTACAACGCCGACCAGCCCCCTCGCGGCCCCGCCAACTACATGCAGCTGCTCGTCGAGCGCGCGTCGATGACCGGATTCCTCGTGTTCGACTATGCCCAGCGCTACCGCGAGGCGATCGCTCAACTCGCCGATTGGCTCCAGACCGGCGAGTTGATCTCCCGCGAGGACATCGTGCGCACCGGCCTCGATCGGTTCCCCGACGTGTTCCTGAGGTTGTTCCAGGGTGACAACGTCGGCAAGCTAATCCTTCAGCTGGACGGCGACCACGCATGACGGCGCCGCTCCAATCCGAGCTGCGCTTCTGGCCCGAGCTGGCAGGCCTCCTGAGCGATCCTCTGTTTTGGAATCCCACCCGCCCGCCCCCGATCCATCTCCCACCCCGCCGGACGGCGAGACAACCTGTGCTCCTGATCCCGGGCTTCCTCGCCGGCGACGCCTCGCTGACGGTGATGGCCGGCTGGTTCCGTCGTCGCGGCCACCGCGTCCGCACCAGCGGGATTCGGTTCAACGTGGGCTGCTCGGGACGGGACCTCGACCGCCTCGAGTCGGTCATCGATGCGTTCGGCGAGCCCGTCATCCTGATCGGCCAGAGTCGCGGCGGGACTCTCGCGCGGGCGCTGGCGGCACGCCATTTCGACCGGATCGCCGCGCTGGTCATGCTCGGCGCGCCCGTGCTCGACCCGCTCGCGGTGTCGCCGTCCGTGCTCAGGACCATCCGCTCGGTCGCCTTACTGGGTGATCTGGGCATGCCCGGGCTGTTCTCCACCGACTGCCGCGACGGCAATTGCTGCGCCGAGTTCCGCTCGCTGCTCGAGGCGCCGCTGCCCGAGGGGGCGACGGCGCTCGCGCTGTACTCGCGCACGGACGCGATTGTCGACTGGCGCGCCTGCCTGGATCCCCACGCCGAGTGCGTCGAGATCGACGGCAGCCACTGCGGGATGGCGGTCAATTCCCAGGTCTATCGAGAGCTCGAGCGGCTTCTCGACAGGGCGCCGCCGTCAGGCGCCGCCGACCAATCTGAATGACGGCGCTCGCGACCTCGACGCGTGCGGACCTCGCCCAATGGGCTCGTTGGGCCATCCCCCGTTGGTCGGTGCCGGCGGCGATCCGCGCGATTCGCGCGATGGTCTGCGTCTGCGGGCTGTTCGCGTTCACGGACAAGGTGATCGGGAACGCCCAGATCGCCACGTTCGCCGCCTTCGGCAGCTTCGCGACGCTCGTGCTGGCGTCGTTCGCGGGGAGCTGGCGCGACAAGTTGCTCGCCCACCTCGGGCTGGCCATCGTCGGGAGCGTGCTGCTGACGATCGCCACGATCGTCAGCTCCTCCACCGTAATCGCCGCGATCGTGACCGTCCCCGTGACGTTCGCGGTGTTCTTCGCGGGCATCACCGGCCCCAACGCGGCGTCCGGGGTCACGGGTGCACTGCTCGCCTACGTACTTCCCGCGGCGTCTGCGGGAACGATCAGCATGGTCCCGGACCGCCTAATCGGCTGGTGGCTTGCGTCGGTCGTCGGCACGACGGCCGTGCTCCTGTCCTCGCCGCGCTCCGCCGGCGGCAACCAGCTGAGCGCGGCGGCGTCGAAGCTCGCGACAACGCTCGCCGACGAGCTCGACGCCGCGTTGCGCGGGGAGGCCTCAGCGGACCACCTCGCCGCCGCCCTCGAGGCCAAGAGGGGCCTGCTCTCGGCCTTCACATCAACGCCATACCGGCCCACCGGCCTCGACACCACCGACCAGGCGCTTGCCAACTGCATCCAGCTGCTCGAGTGGTGCACGTCGCTGATCGCCGACGCGGTCCACGAGCGGCACGACCTCACCGACGCGGCGCCGTCCGACCGCGAGCTCATCGCGAACTCAAGGTCGGTTCTGCGTGACACGGCGACCCTTCTCGCGGGCGGAGAAGCACGCCCCGACATCGACGAGCTCGAGCGCTGCCGCGCGCAGGTCTTGACCCGGATCGAGCAGTCGAGCTCGCAGCCGATTGGGCGGGGCGATCTCCGCGAGGCGGCCCAGATCTCGTTCCACTCCAACGCCGTCGCCGTCGCGGTCGTCGGGATTGCCTACGAGGCGATGATTGCGTCGCGGCTGGCGGATCCCGAGTGGCTGGAGGCCAGGCGCGCTCGGTGGTACACCGGGGGGACCGCCGTCGCGCGGACCGTGCACCGCGTGTCGAGCGTCGCCACCGAGGCGTACACCCACGCGAGCGTGCGATCTGTGTGGTTCGTCAGCAGCATCCGAGGGGCGGTCGCGCTGGCCGTGGCGGTGACGATCGCCGATGTGACCACCGTCCAGCACGGCTTTTGGGTGGTGCTCGGCACGCTGTCGGTCCTCCGCACGAACGCGGCGGCGACCGGCGCCACCGCGCTCCGTGCGCTCGCCGGCACCGCGATCGGATTCGTGATCGGCGGGGCGCTCGTGGTGGCGATCGGGAGCGACCAAACCGCGCTGTGGATCGTTTTCCCGTTCGCGGTGCTGGTAGCCGCCTACTCGCCGGGGACGGCGCCCTTCGCCGTCGGCCAGGCGGCGTTTACCGTGATGATCGCGATCCTGTTCAACCTGATCGTTCCGGTCGGATGGAAGGTCGGCGTGGTGCGGATCGAGGACGTGGCGCTCGGCTGCGCGGTCAGCGTGGTGATTGGCACTCTGTTCTGGCCGCGCGGAGTCGCGTCTCTCGTAGGCGACGACCTCGCCGACGCGTTCCGCGCTGGTGCCTCGTACCTGTCCCAAGCGGTGCAATGGGCCGTCGGAGCACGCGCCGCCGAGCCCGACACCGCTGGTGAGGCGGGGGCTGCGGGCGTCCGCCTCGACGAGGCGCTGCGCGGGTTCCTCGCCGAGCAGGGCACCAAGCACATCCCGAAGCAGGACCTGTGGCGCCTGGTCGGAGGCTCGCTCCGGCTCCGTCTGACCGCGCACGCGGTAGCGGAGATGCCGGGAGACGCGACCGGCCTCGACGCGGCCCGCGCCGTGCTGGAGCGCCGCACCGCGACGCTCGCGTCCTGGTACGACAAGCTCGCCGAGCAGGTCGGCAGGCCGGATCACCGCGCCGTGTCCGAGCTCGAGCCGCCGTCGCTGGCCGCAGCCGGGATCGTCGACGGCTCGTCAGGGTCTTATTACGGGGTCTGGCTGTGCGAGCACCTCGATCACCTCGCCGAGCACCTGGGCGAGCTCGTCCGGCCCGCGGCGACCGTCGCGAAGATCCGCAGCCGTCCCTGGTGGCGTTAGTTCCCTACTCGACCGACGGTCCCCAGCGCTCCTCGATTCGGCCGTAGCGCCAGACGGACAGCGCGATCGCCCAGGTGAAGACGAACATCCCAACGATCACGAAGCCCAGAGTG
>Ga0187772_10000055_pt1 | contig 40641 bp, 35 predicted proteins | sample 0116_SJ02_MP15_2_FD_133137 | JGI IMG/M metagenome (GOLD analysis project Ga0187772, IMG submission 133137) | Tropical peat soil microbial communities from peatlands in Department of Meta, Colombia - 0116_SJ02_MP15_20_MG | ecosystem: Environmental > Terrestrial > Soil > Wetlands > Peat | place... | reverse complement strand
TTATATTCGGGGGGCTGGGGATCTACCTTCTGGTCAAGGCGGCGAATGAATCGCCCTTTAAGCCGGCCGTATGGTTGATCGAAGGGCTCGATTTGTTCCAAAAGAAATGGAGAAAGCTTTCTAGAGAGGTTTGATCATCACCGAACCCCCCATCGTTACGTCATTTGCCGGTGCGGGTTCAACATCGCAAGCGCACAAGAAAAAATTCTCCATTATCCCAAAGGATTTCCAGAGTAGAGACCCTCCTTTTTAACGCTGCTAGATTTTTTTTATATCGCGTTACACAATACAGCACACCCTTTTCTTGACAACGTTTAAAAAACTCTTCTGGGGATAATTGATATCGGGATCTCTCTTCAGGGGAAAGTTTGTCCAAACCAAATTCCAGTTCTCCACCGGCATGCACCAGAGGCGTTCTGATCTGATTATAGAAATCGATTCCATAAAGGGAAGTCCCGAATTGAAACAACTCCTGATTGGGAGGAAGCAGCGCATGGATAGCCTGCGAAACAGGGTAGGCAGATTTGAAGGGAGTAAGAAAATGAGCAACGGGAAAGACCAGGGATCCCAAGAAAAGGGCGGAAAGGAGGGTGGTCGTAAAAAACCAACCTCTTTTCCATTTCCGTTTAACCAGAGGGGGGAGGAACATCATCATCACTTGAAATAGAATGGGCAAAACGATCAACCACCACTCATTCTTGAAACGAATGTTGGCCCAATCTATGCCAAGTTCCATACCAAGTTTCAACTTTTCTACGAAGGGTGGCAAAATGAGTATGGTAATGAACAAGAGGGACTGCAAAATAATCGGCAAATCATTCAAAAATCGTCTGCCGCTGTCTTTTCCCAAGCGGATATTACGATCTTCATACGATCTGAAAAGATGACCCCCAAAAATGGCGATGGGTAAAAAGATGGGGGCAATGTAGGGAATCATTTTAGATGAAGAAAGGGAGAAGAAGATGAAGATGAAGAGGATCCATACCAGCAGGAACTGTTTTTCTGCAACCTCAAAGAGAGGGGTTCTTTTTTCTACCCCCTCCTTTAATGCTTTCAATAAAAAGGCAGACCACGGCAAGGTTCCAACGATAACGATGGGAACATAGAACCAAACGGGTTGCTCCCGAGCATGGAGGGTCGTGGTATATCTCAGAAAATGTTCCTGAACGAAGAAAAACCATAAGAAGTCTTTATTGGCTTTTTGAACCAGAATGATCCATGGACATGAAATGAGAAGAAAGATGATGATTCCAACCGGTGAAATGAGCTTGAACACATCACGCCATCTCTTTGAAACGAATAGCCACAAGACCGTGATGGCAAACGGGAAGACGATCCCGATCAATCCCTTCGTCAGAAAGGCAAGTGCACTGCTTAGGTAAAGAAGATAGAGCCAGCCTTTTCTCTGGCAGCCTTCAGCAAAGGAGCGATATCCCGCCCACGTGGCAAAACACACAAAGAAGGCGAGAGGCGTATCCAGGATATTGATTCTCCCGAGGAATGAGGGATAGAGAAACGTACTCAATACCCCCGCTGAATAGAGTCCGGTCTTTGTGTCATGGAAAAAAGTCCCGATACGATAAACAAGGAAGATAGATCCCCAGGCGCAAAGGGCGACAAATAACCTTGAGGAGAATTCATTCTCTCCAAATATTTTGAATGCCAGTGCCGTTGCCCAGTAGCACAGGGGGGGTTTCTCAAGGTAAACCACATGATTTAAATGGGGAGTGATGTAATCCCCTGCACGGTTCATGAGACTTGGGATATCGCTATAACGGGCTTCATCTGGTTCCATCAAGGGCATTGCAGGCAATAGGGAGATATAGAGAAATAAGGGGATGACGAAGAGGAAAAAGATTTTTTCCTTCGTCCAATTCCCTTTTTGAACCTCAGTCAACTTTTGTTCACCCCCAGTCCTGTAACGCATCCATAGGTGACTTGTCTGATATCCTCACCAGAAATAATCATACTCTCCTGTGTCACCTTGCCGACTAGATCTTTCATGCTCGCGACGATATAGTCAAGGCCGGTTGGAGGAAAAGCCCCTATGAGTGCAGTAGAATCCGCAAAATACGGATTCATGGCGAGAGTATGCTCGACCGTTTTTTGTGATGCCCATCTACCCTGCTGCTGTTGAATCCCAAATGAGCTCCAATCCTCAATGATCTAAAATAGTTCTATTTCGAGTTAGGATTCGATGATGAATTTAAAATAAGCGATATCTTTCCTGCGCAACCTGAGATATCCGGATTGATTATCCATCCTTCAATTTTAAATTTCAGATTTTAGATTTCGGATTGAAAAAACTGCAATCTGCAATTTGCGATCCGCAATTAGTTTTTTTTAATCAGGGTTCCTTTGACATCCCCGAAGAACATGACATCTTTGATCGTCCCCTCTGTGGGGTAAAGTTCTTTTGATAACCATCCTTCGATAAGACCTTCTTTCGAGTGTGTCACCTCTGGATCCAGAAAAAGCTTGACGAGATACTCTTTCCCATCTTTAAATTTCTCAGATTTTTTTCTCTTCTCCTCCTCTTCTTTTGAAGCCACTCTCACTTCATAACTGGAAGGTCCCTTCTTGGGAAAAGTCGCCACGGTATACTTTCTCCCCCTTTCGATCTCCCCATAGACACCATAACGAAAATTGTAAGCGGCCGTGATGAAATCATCATAGACCATTCCTGGAGGAATCTCCTCTTCTGTCCTCCCCTGGGTGCCGTCTTTCCTTAGCCTCACTTGAATCCATTTTCGCTTTTGATAGTCGAACAAGTTAGTTCGCCTCCTCAACCTGCTTCCGATCTTCACCTCTTCTTCAAACGATATGGATCGGAGGCGTCTCCCCCCATCCATCTCTTCCATGACGGAGCGATACGTGTCCGTTCGATACCGGGCCACCCATCCCAGCACACCCAAGGTCTCCCCTTGAAGGGTGGATGAATAGCGGCCCTTTTCCTTCATTGCCTTGAAACTTATTTTTCCCAATGCCACTTCCTTAAATAGCCAGACCCCGATGATATAGTGAAGTTCCTCGCCCATAAAGAATTCGCCAATGGAGTTTCCTTCTCTCTTTCTTAGAAGGACGGGAACGTCCGCCCATGACTCCAGAGCAAGGAGGGGAAAAGAAGATAGAAGAGGAAGTCCCAAAAGCCACCGAAGAAAATATCGTCTTGTTAGCGAGTTCATTTTTTTTGGTCTTACCTGCCTTCCGAATTCCAAACAGCAATCTCTACCAACCGACATTTCCCAGATGACATCATTTTTAACCATTCCCAGGTCTATCTACCGACCAAACTATGCATTCATAATACCAGTGTAATTACATGAAGGTTATAAACACGATCTCAGATTTTGTATCAATACGCATGGGAGGACCCACAGTCCCCGCCCCGCTGGAGGTATAAACCAAAAGATCACTAAACCATTTTAATCCATAATCGTACCCATGATAGACTTGCGAAGTAATGAAACGTAAAAGAAAAACCTGACCATGGTGAGTATGGCCGGACAGCTGCACCGATATCCCTTGGTCCCTAGCGACCTGCAAATTGAGAGGCGCATGCTTCAACAAGATACTTGGCTGATGATGGTTGATCTTTATCTTCTGCAAAATCGTCTTAAACTGATCCTCTCGCCTTGTATCCCTATAATCCACTCCAATGATCTGCAAGCCATCGAGCACAACCATCTCGTTATCCAAGACTTGCATCCCAGCTCGTCGAACGGCCTGGAGGTAAGGGGTCTTATCACCAAACTCTTCATGATTCCCAGTAATGAAATAGGTACCGTAAGGAGCGGAGATTTTAGAGAGGGGTTCGATTATTCTATCGAGATCCACCGGCTCACCATCGAAAAGGTCACCACCGATAAAAACAATATCCGGTTGCAAACTCTGAATCATGGTCGCAATTTGCCGGGCAAATCGGTTGTTTCTTACCGGACCTAAATGAGTATCGCTCACCCAGACAGCATGTTTGCCTTTCCATTCACTTGGTAAATCATGGAGTTGAAGGGTAATTCGGGTAATTCGAGTCACCCCTGAATTGATAAATCCATAAAGGCTTGCTATTAGGGCCATTCCCATTAGAACTTCAATCAGTGTTTTTTTATTCAAGAGAAAGTGAAATAATTTAGCCAATCCATATAAGGTCCAACAGACAATGGAAGCGAGAACGAAAAGGTAAACTATCCCTATCCAGGATGCCGTAGCGGTATAAAACCATCTCACCCAAAGGTTGGAATAACGGGAGGCAAGGAAGGAGGCGGGAAGCAGGCTTAAGAATAACACACCCAGGGCAATTTTCAGTGTCAGACGTCTCAACGGGCTGTCTACACCCAAAAAGTTCACCAGGGTGAAGTATAAGAGCAGGTGCCCCAAAAAGAGGAATGATTGGAGTATGATCCTGAAGAGGCCGAAGCGCATAAAGGTTTAAACATTATAATTTATGGGACACCAATTTGCCATTGAACCGGTCTTTTGATTAGAACGAACCGTATCCCACAAAGATAGAATCTTAAGGAATGCATGACCGGAGATGACCCTGATGACTCGACTCGATGCCTCCGGGGTAGGATGGAATTGGATTAAGGGTAGAGTTGGTGGTGAGAACAAGGATGAGGAGATGGTGCTGCGGACAACCTCTTGTAATTTTTTGTTTTACATTATCGTCCTCACGTATAATATTTTATAATGCGACTCGAATATAATCTGAAGGATATTATTTTCATAATCCTTTTTTAATTATTGAAAAGAGGCAATATTGGACACACGTGCTATATTCCTTGATACAAGCTTTCTTTCCGAGCAGTGGGTTATCGACCCCGTGCACCTGAGGCCATTCTACCGGGCTACGGTTCAACAAGTCTAACTCTGAGTGTGGTACAATGATTGGGGGCAGGTCAATAGACTCAAATTTAGTGGATGGTCCTACCCCCAGGATTATGGAAGGATTGGAGGCATTGGCCAGGATGATCCATCCAGAAGTCTTGGGAGAGAAGAGATGAAATCGTTAATGATCCAAGGGACAGGCTCTTATGTTGGAAAGAGTTTAATGGTGGCAGGACTTTGTCGGATCTTTAAAAAGGATGGATTTAATGTGGTCCCTTTCAAATCCCAGAACATGTCTTTGAACTCCTATGTGACAAAGGAGGGAGGGGAGATGGGAAGGGCTCAGGTGGTTCAGGCAGAGGCAGCGGGCATCGAGCCCCACGTCGATATGAACCCGATCCTAATCAAACCCAACACGGATATTGGCGCCCAAATCATCATCCAGGGAAAAGTTTACGGAAACATGTCTGCCATTCGGTATCACCGATTTAAGAAAAGAGCCCTAAAGGCTGTCAAAGAGAGTTTTCATCGTCTGAAGCAAAGATATGAGCTTATGGTGATCGAGGGTGCTGGAAGCCCTGCAGAGGTCAATCTGCGAGAAAATGATCTTGCAAATATGGGAATGGCGGAGATTGCGGATGCCCCTGTTATCTTGGTTGGCGATATTGATAAGGGAGGGGTCTTCGCCTCTCTCATCGGAACCCTCGAGCTCTTGAACAAGGAAGAAAAAAGGAGAATCAAGGGGTTCATCATCAACAAGTTTCGTGGAGACATTCGATTATTAAAGCCGGGGCTGGATTTCCTCGAGAAAAAGACAGGACTGCCCGTTCTCGGTGTTATTCCCTATTTTAAAGATCTCTATGTACAGGAGGAGGACGGAGTCTCAATAGAAAAGTTTGGATCAAATCCAAAGAGAGGAGACATACGAATTGTAGTCATCTATCTTCCCCACATCTCAAATTTCACAGATTTTGATGCCTTGCAGAAAGAACCGGATGTGGAGCTCTGTTATTTAAGGCCCGGAAGTCCGATACCCGTTTCGAATTTGATTATTATCCCAGGAAGCAAGAATACGATCGATGATTTTGCCTACCTCAGGAAATCTCAGTATGACAAAGCAATCCTCAAACATCGTCAAAGGGGCGGATTCGTCATAGGGATTTGCGGAGGATACCAAATGCTGGGCCAGCGGATCTCCGACCCTTTTAAGATCGAAACGAATCGAAGGAGCATCGCTGGACTGGGTCTGCTCAATGTTGAAACCACCATTGAAAAGGAAAAGGTGACTTCTCAGGTTTCGGCCAAGGTTTTTCGAAAAGGCTGTCTCCAATGGAGACCCGGGGAGATTTTTGGATATGAGATCCATATGGGGAGAACCAAGAGGGGAAAAAAGATCCCACCAATGTTTTCGATTTTCAAAAAGGGGGATCGAAAGGTTCATATCGAAGATGGGGCGATCTCTGAAGATGGGAAGGTTTGGGGGACCTACATTCATGGAATCTTTGATAACGACAAATTTCGAAGAAGATTCATTAACGATTTAAGAAAAAAAAGGGGACTGTCCCCTTTGAGCAGAAGCGATATTCTCCACTATCACCAATTGAAAGAGGAAGGATTCGACAATTTGGAAATGGGACTCAGGGAAAACCTCAATATGGATCTCATCCACCGAATCCTCAACCTCAGGTGAAAAATTTCAAAAACTAACTCAAGGTGGGAATGAAATCTCCCAGCACTCTGTCAACATCCACCCAACCTGGCAGTCCAGTGCTCACTTTTGGCGTAATCCGCTCTCTTCCACCGGGAAATGGTCAATCCTTAGCTTTGACTGACCTCACCCTTTGTGAAACAAACAACCCCATTTATCTCAAAAATGAGATGAACTCACCAACCTAATAAACTCCTCACAGTAATTAGGGAGAGATCGGCCAGAAAGAACTTTCCTCCTTTATTCCTTTTCATTCACACCAGTATAGCCTTCAGATAAACAATCAGGGATGCTTTTTCCACCGGAAATGACGAAGAGGGAGATCAAAGAGAAATACGGTTTGACGGCAAAAAGGGCAAGAGAAGCGATGAAACAAGGTTTTTTTGTAAAGAACTACAGTAAGAAGCAAATCATCATCAACCCGGAAAATTTTGATCCGGTAGTTTCTTATTCCACTGCGAAGCGGGTCTACTTCAAGAACTTCGCTTGGAGACCATTAGCACAGAGTATCAAGGAGGGTTTGATTCAGGAAGCGGTCACGAGAATGTATGAACTCTGAGGGAAAGTAAAGGAAAACGCCAACGGAAAATATGGCATCGGGTATGGTTACTTCTGGGTGGCGCACAACGCAATGGTTTCCTTTTTTAATACGTGGCGAAGGCAGATGAGGTGTCAAGTTTCTAAGGATTTTGAGGATAAAATGATGACGGCAAGAACTCATCCCTCCGGCCAAGAAATGTTATGAAGCGAGTGAGTGAGCACCGTCTAGGTTGATCCTCCTGGTCATCTGGGTGGGTAATTAGAGGTTGATTTGCTCACTCATTTTTTTCGTTGCGATCCTGAGCAGCCAGCAAGGATAGATTGAGTGGGATCTGAAGTGCACTAGAAAAATGGAATCTTTGGACGGTGATTTTCTTTAGCCACACCTATGATCTTCAGACACATCAGATTTTGCATTTTTGCAGAGTTTTTCATTTGTCAGAGGACGAACCCATTCCGTTGGCTGGGAAAAAGGTCCCTTAATTTTCCGCCCTATCGGTTTCTTCTGGATCTTGATGCTAACACCTACAAAGAGCTGAGATAGCTTTGCACAAAAGTTATTTATTTCCGATTGAAAGAGAGGACACCAATTTACAAACGATTTGGAAAAATGGATTCGACCAATGTGAAAATGTTCTGCGTGGTTGATGAAACTTTTGAAAAGAAATAATCCGCATATCGAGACGAAGCTTCCCGGTATTCTCGTAAATCATAACCTGTAAGAATGATGACGATTATATTCGGATACCGAGCTTTAATTTTTTGGGTCAGCTGAAGGCCATTTTCTCCCGGTAATCTAATGTCCATGAAGATAAGATTGGGACGTAAGGTCTCAACTTGCAGTAACGCTTCTTCTCCACTGATTGCTTCATAAATTTCAACTGACGGGAATCGATCATGCAACGCCTCTTTGAACAATTGCCGAAAAAGAGTACTATCTTCAACGATTAATACTCTGAAGCTTCCCGTCATATCCATCAGTTTTTTCATTTCAGCCTTTATCTCTTTTAGGGAGATTTTAAGGTGCTTTGGGCATAGACCATGTGTTTTTCGCTTATCGGATAGAGGCTCTTTTTCACCATAAATAACCCCACAACCCTTGTAATAACAAACCTGAATCATTTTCTATTCCTTCACGATTCTACTGTCCACGTGAAGCGGTTGTTGAAACTGGTTTGTCTTTTCGGTCAAAGCTTTTCTCCTCTTTCCTAATAAACCCGAATCCTCCACAGTTTTGAGAAACTTTAATATCATCAGGGTAGCCAACACGGCCATATCTGTCACAGACTGAATAAACCATCATTCGATATTTTTCTGGGTCAAATTTCTTGTCCATTACCGATCGATAAAAGCAGATTTATTATGTGGTTATTCTTGTTCGTTACCCTATTAAAGATATTCATACATATAGGTCTAGAAAAGTAAATACGGTAAGTACTGTATTTTTATATAAAAAATGTTGTATTTTTTGCTCAGGACGATTGATTAGGGTCTGAAAGCTTCTATTATAGGTAAGTTTCAAGAATCAGGAGTTCAGGAGAGACTGTCGAAAAAGTCCCCAAGCGGATTCTGGGGTGAGATGCAGAAAAAAATGACCTCACAGAATGCGTCACAATCAACGATCTCATAATTACGAAGGGTCATGAGACCCCCGAAAATCACCCATTAACTGTACTGAAAGGTTTTTCGACAGTCTCGGAAGTAATCAAGCCTCGATCATCACCTTACACGGGAGCCTAAAAATACTGCCTCCCCTCCCCAGATACCCACCCACTCTCCCCAACTGAATCCCGCCCTGAATAAATCTATTGAGTTATTGATGCTCGGCTCGACACCGCCACCACTGGGTTTGTGGGGAGGCGTTGGGGGAGTGTGAGAAGGCGGCGAGGGTAGAGGAGGGCTATCCTGACCCCTTCCTCTAACCTAAATTCGAGGAGAAGCAATGTGGAAACACTTTCTTTACAACCAATTTAAGTTTTTTCAGTCGAATCGAGGGCTTTAAATTTCTGACCTCCTGACTTTGTAACAAGCGTCCATTTTTATCTTCAACAAAGTCACATGATTCTGATTGCCTGCCTTCCTGATTTTTTAGCAAGGCTCCCTCCCATTTTTAGTCGAAGTTTTTGTTTCCAAATTGTTTCCATATATCCCTTGATACCTCAAAATTTCCCTTGATTTTCCATGCTAAATGTTATAAGTTATTTTTCAATCTCATTGTTAATTACCTTTTTAATTTTCGTGGGTTGCATTTTTCTTCCTGCACGATTCACACGCAGGAAGTCAGAGGTTCAAATCCTCTAGCGCCCACCCATTCCGGAAAGTAGAGCGTAGAGAGTGGAACGTAGTTTTTTGAATAACCACCTACCCCATTCTACCTTCCACCTTCGAGAGTGAAACGATGTCGGGACATTCAAAGTGGAGTACGATTAAGCGAAAAAAGGGCGCAGCCGATGCCAAACGGGGAAAAGCCTTTACCAAAATCATCAAAGAGATTATGGTCGCAGCCCGCTTTGGAGGAGGCGATGTCAATGCTAACCCAAGGCTCCGGACCGCTGTCCTTGCAGCCAAATCAGAAAATATGCCGAAGGATAACATTGATAGGGCGATCAAAAAAGGAACTGGAGAGCTGGAAGGGGTCAATTACGAAGAGCTGACGTATGAGGGTTACGGTCCGGGCGGCGTGGCGATGATGCTGGAAGTGGTGACGGATAATAAGAACCGGACCGTTGCCGATGTGAGACATATCTTCAGCAAGTACAACGGGAGCTTGGGTGAGAACGGTTGCGTCTCTTGGATGTTTGAGAAGAAGGGATTGATCGTCATTGAAAAGAGCGGAGTCGATGAAGATCGTCTGATTGAAGTCGCATTGGATGCAGGAGCTCTCGATGTGAAAGATTCGAGAAAGGAATTTGAGGTGACAACCGATCCAGCCAGTTTCGAAGAAGTGAAAAAGGCTGTAGAGGCGGCCGGGTTTAAACACAGCTATGCTGAGGTAACCATGGTTGCCCAAAGCACGGTTCATTTGAGTGGAAAGGAAGCGGAGCAGATGCTGAAGTTAATGGAGGCACTGGAAGATTCTGACGATGTCACCAAAGTTTACGGCAATTTCGATATTGCCGAAGAGGAGATGGAACGGCTCAGTGCGTAAACATCTCTGTTTCAGTTAAGTCGGAAGCCACCCCCTTCGAAGGAAAGTGATTGGGTGGCTTTTTCACATCGGGAGAAATCTTTTTGGTGAAGGCAATCGGAATCGATCCAGGCTTAGCGATGACGGGGTTTGGAGTGGTCGAGGCTCTTCCCAGGGGAGGAAGGGCCTGTGAGTGGGGAGCCATTCGAACCGAAGCAAATTGTCCGGTATCGCTTCGTCTAAAAACCATCTATGACGTGCTCAAAGGGCTTCTCGAAAAGTGGAGTCCCAACCTTCTCGTCTTGGAAGAGGTTTTTGTCATGAAACAATTTCCTAAGGCGGCCATCCAGTTGGGAGAAGTGATAGGGGTGATCTACCTTGCGGCTCAGGAGATGGACATTCCTGTGGTCGAAGTGAGGCCGACAGAGGTGAAGAGTGCGTTGACCGGAAGCGGTCGGGCCGATAAGGAGCAGATGAAGAAGGCGATTCGCCAGATTCTCAGGATCGAGAGTCCGCTGAACTCAAGCCATGCAGGGGATGCCCTAGCCCTGGCCCTGACCGGCCTTTCCCGAAACGAAAATTTCAGATGGTGATGGTGGTAGTGATTAGTGATAGATTTTTTCACCAACACCATCACTCTTCACTATCACTCATCAAGGGAAAGAAGATGATTCGCTATATCGAAGGGAAATTGCTCAAAAAAGAAGAGGACAGGATCGTTGTGTTAGCGAATGGAGTGGGGTATGAGATCCTGCTCCCGGCGATTGTCCGGCAGACCTTCAGTCCGAAGCGAGCGGGGGAGGACGGAGAAGTCGTCAAACTTTATGTTTACTACCACCAGACCGAGCGGCAGCCCAAGCCTCTTCTTATTGGTTTTAATTTCGAGCCGGAGAAGGAATTCTTCGAGAAATTTATAACCGTGGAAGACATCGGTCCGCCGACGGCGGTGAAGGCCCTCATGATGCCCATCCCGAAGATTGCCAAGGCGATAGAGGAAAGGGATTCGAAAATCCTTGGAAGCCTGAAGGGAGTCGGGAAGAGAACTGCGGAAAAGATCATCGCTACCCTCCAGGGAAAAGTTGGTAAATTTGCGCTGATGAGGGAGGATCAAATTCCGGTTGACGTGGAGGTCGTGGACTTCAAAAAACAGGTGGAGGAAGTTTTGGTCAAAGACCTTGGTCATAAGTTAAGCGAAGCACAGCGTTTGGTCAAAGACGCAATGGTCAGAAACCCGAATATTTCCAGCCCTGAGGAATTGTTTGAAGAGGTCTATAGGGGGCAAAAAGACGCTCCCGTGTGATGGGACAGCGGGCTTGGAATCTCATGTCTTTGCGGACAATGATTTTCGAAATAGCTATATGAAGTTCCAAATTCCAAATCACAAATCCCAAATAAATTCTAAATTGCAATTTCAAATGGCCCAAACGATTTTGTTTGGAATTTTGGTTAATGTAATTTATTTGTGGTGCTTGTCATTTGGTGCTTACTCAATGAGGATAGTATGACGGAATCCGAAGAGAGCAGAAGACCCGATCCAAAGGTGAAAGTTGAGGAGACCGAGGCTGAAGACTACCTCGATCTGAGGCCCCGTAAGCTTTCTGAATATATCGGTCAGAAACAGGTGGTGGAGACCTTGGAGATCGCGATCCAGGCGGCTAAGAAGCGTGGGGAGCCTCTGGATCACATCCTTTTCCATTCTCCGCCCGGGTTGGGAAAAACGACCCTTGCCCATATCATCGCCACAGAATTGGGGGTCCGCATTGTCACCTCCTCCGGGCCCGCAATCGAAAAGGGAGGCGACCTGATCAGCATCCTCACCCACCTGGAAAGAGGAGACGTCCTGTTCATTGATGAGGTCCACCGTCTTCCCAAGGTGGTGGAGGAATTCCTCTATCCGGCCATGGAAGATTTTTGCATCGATTTCATTTTCGATAAAGGGGCTCATGCGAGAAGCCATCGGTACCGCTTGGAACGGTTCACCTTCGTGGGTGCCACCACGCGGGCGGGGCTTCTCTCCGCGCCGCTTCGGGAGCGGTTTGGAATATTGAGGAACCTCGATTTCTATTCTGTGGAAGAACTCTGCCAGGTGGTTAGGCGGTCGGCGGCGCTCTTAAGAATTCCCATTGACGAAGGGGGGACAGAGGAGATCGCCAAGCGGTCGAGAGGCACACCGAGAATTTCGAATCGGCTTCTCAAACGGGTCAGGGATTTTGCCGAGATCCGCGGGCAAGGGAAGATCGACAAGGCCATTGCCGATGAGGCACTGCGCTTGGAAGGAGTCGATGAGATCGGTTTGACAAGCCTTGACCGAAGGTTCCTGGAGACGATCATCCGGTATTACAAAGGAGGGCCGGTGGGCCTTGAGGCGATGGCAGCGACTCTCCAGGAAGAATCGGATACACTGGTCGATATGATTGAGCCCTTCCTCTTGAAGATCGGTTTTGTGGCAAGAATGCAGAATGGAAGAAAGGCCACAGAATTAGCCTACCAACATTTTGGACTCCCCTATTCGGAATCGGGGAGACAACTTTCTCTCCCCACCCGGAAAAAACATTAATCCCGATTGACAGGGAGATTTCATCATCCCTTTAGGATGTCTTTGTTCTTATCGATCTTGGCCTTGGATCGGAGTTGATCGAGCCAATTCTGGAGCGCTTCTTCCTGTTTCTGGTAGCTCAGCCGCTTTTCAAGGTTTGTCTTCACCGATGGGAATTTGCTTTGATCCGCAGGCTCGTAGCCGGATAACCTCACCACAAAATATCCATCCTTTGTATGAATGACTTCCTTAGGGATAGGATTTTTGTCTGTCAGTGAAGCGAGCACTCCCATCCATTCTCTCGCAGGACCGATTTTGGGAACCACCCCCGCCGTCCGGGTGAAGAAACCGGTCTCTTCCAGAGGATAACCTTTCTCCCTTGCGATCTCTCTGAGGTTCTTGCCCGCTCGAATCTGATTGAGAAGTTCTTCCGCTACCTGTCGGGCTTTCTCCTCTGCCTTTGTTTCGATGACCCTTCGGGTCACTTCCTCTTTCACCTCGTTCAGAGGAGGGAGCCGGGAATCTTTCTTGTTCACTAGCTTCAAGATATAAAAATTGGGCGGGATACTAACCACAGGAGAGATTTCTCCCGGCCTTAAAGAGGAGACACTGGAATAAAAGAGAGGACTCCTCCCGATATCCGGGATCTCGTCGCCCTCTTTGAAGAAGCCTGTGGTTTTAGTCGGAATATCGTTCTCCCCTGAATATCCCTCTAAATCGCGACTCTTGAAAAGGGCGTAGAAGGCATCATCCGCTTTTCGAGAGGCTTCTGCTTTTGCCTTTTCTTTCTTCAAGGTCAAAAGGATCTGGTCCTTTACAGCGTCGAAGGGTTTTAATTTCTCCTCCTTAACCTCCTCGACCTTAAAAATATGAAACCCATCATTTGCTGGCAGCATTCTACTCAACTCCCCCGCCTTCATGTTGAAGAGAATCGATTCAAGTTGTTCACCCAACATTCCTTTTTGAATCCAACCCAGGTCGCCTCCCTTGGGGCCATTTTCTGCGTCAGAATACTGCTTCGCCAACGAAGCAAAATCCTTTGTCTTCTTGGCTTTCTCCAGGATTTCTTCAGCTTTCTTCTTTTTCGTCTCTATTTTATCAGGAGTGTCTTGCGATTCCACCTTGATCAGGATGTCCCTCGCTCTCACTTGTTTAGGTATCTTGAAGGTATCTTTTCGAGCATCATAATATCGCTTGACTTCATCCAGGGAGACCTGGACCTTTCTCTCAAAATCAGAAGGACGAAAGAGGAGATATTGAACCTGAAGAAGAGTGGGAATTCTGAATTCCTCCTGATGTTTTTGATAGTAGTCCTTTACCTCGACCTCATTTACGTTGACCTGGCTTTTGAGAGAGTCAGGACCAATTTTTAAGAAGATGAGGTTGATCCGCTCGTTCTCGAAGAGATAAGTGTCCAGCACCTCGTCATCCGACACCTTTCCCTCGTTTAATTTAATCAAGCTAACAACCTTTGAAATCAGGAGATTCTCTCGTTGACTCTGCTCAAACTCTTCCGGGGTCATCCGGTTTGAACGAAGAAACCATTCGTACCCCCTTCTATCAAACTGGCCATTCACCTGAAAGGTCGGGATGGATTCAATGGCTTCCCTCAGCTCTTCATCGGAGACGGAGAGTCCCAATCTTTTCGCCTCTTGAAGGATGAGGATCTTGTCGATGAGCCCATCCAAGATTTTCTCTTGCAGATGCAGCTCTTCAATCATCTTCTCCGAAAAGGAGGGGCCCAATGCCTCGCGATATTGCTTGATTGCGTTCTGCAGAGCGTCGTTGTATTCCCTCCATTCAATGGTGACACCATCTACCTTAGCCACATAGGTCACTTTTTTCTCCCGGAAATACGAATATCCTCCCCAAGAGATGAAGCTCACGGCCACCAAGATCAAGATGCCTTTGAGCATCCATGACTGCGCGTGTTCCCTCATTATTCTCAGCATTACTTTTCTCTCCTATAACAACCAATATTAATCAATCGCTCCTAAAAACACAAGGGACGGTCACCGGCGGGGTTCGGAAAAGAATCCCCTTGATTCTTTAAGGTTTTTGGGTAATGAATTCTTCATGAAGGAGAAATCAAGAAGCAAGGATGACTTTAGGGGGGAGGGAAAACCATGTACGATTTTCTGCTGACGGAGGAGGAGAAGAAATTACAGGAGGAGGTCAGGAGGTTCGTCAGGGAAAAGGTGCCCAGTTCCCTGATCCGAGCGATGGATGCGGACCAGGTGAAATATCCAAAAGAGTACATAGAAAGTCTGGCGGCGCAAAATCTCCTCGGCCTTCGCTTCTCCAAAGAATGGGGAGGCAGAGGAATGAAGTGGACGGGCGAGGTAGCGGCCCTTGAGGAAATTGGCGTCCTTGGATCAGGAATGAGTTGCCTCTACTCTTTAGTGAGCATCTGCGGCGAGGCAATCCATCATTTCGGCACTCCAGAGCAGAAGGCAAAATATTTGAGACCCACCCTTGAGGGAAAGCTCTGCTGTGCGGAGGGTCTCACCGAACCCCGGGGAGGATCCGACTTTTTCGGCGCCACCACGATTGCCAAGAAAGACGGGGGCCATTATATTCTCAACGGCCAGAAGCGTTTTGTAGTAGGGGCGGAGGGAGCGGACTATTTTCTGGTCTATGCAAAGACCGCACCGGAGGCGGAGCCCCACCAATCCATTTCGTGTTTCATCGTCGAAAGAGATAGCGATGTAGAAGTCAAGCATGTTTACGGGCTCCTGGGCTCACGGGGAGGAGGGACAGGCCGCCTCTATTTTCGCGATACCAAGGTGCCGGTAAAAAACCTCGTTGGGCCGTTGAACGGGGGGTTGCTGGTCTTCAACCGGATGATGATTCCTGAGCGGCTGACCACTGCAGCCGGAGCCCTTGGCATGGCGCGGTGCTGTCTGGGGATTGCGACACGATATAGCGACCGAAGAAAGGCCTTTGGAGAGCCGATCCGAAAATTTGAGGCGGTCAGTTTTAGGGTGGCCGATTCGATTGCAAAACTCGATGCCGCTCGGAGCCTCGTTTATGTAACGGCAAGGCATGTGGATGAAGGCTTTGATTCGAGGCGAATGGTCTCCGAGGCAAAAAAGACCTCCACAGAGATGCTCTGGGAGGTCGTGAATCATTCGATGCAGGTGATGGGCGGGATCGGATATACGAATGTCTATCCGATCGAGCGTTTCTTCCGTGATGCCAGATTGCAGATGATCTGGACCGGAACGAATGAAATCATGAATCTCCTCATCCAGCACGAATTCTACAGGGAGACATTGAAGGGAGAGAGGGACGCGAGGGATGTAGAAAAAGATGCGATGGACCTCGAAGGAGAAGAAGAAAAGATTTATGAGTGAATAAGCACCAAATCCCAAATACCAAAAACCAAACAATAACCAATGTTCCAATGACCAAAATCCCCCCCCTCACTCCTCTCCCCTTGGGGAGAGGAGTGAGGGGGGGGATTGAAAATTGGGTAATTGGAATTTATCTGGAATTTGGTATTTGATTATTGGAATTTCCTTTATGGCGTTAGCATCGAAACGATATTCTATAGACAACTTCTCTAAAATAATATGGCAACAAAGGACCGTATTTGCATCACTGGAATAGGAATCGTCTCTCCGATTGGAATCGGGAAGGAAGAATTCCTTTCATCCCTAAAAAACGGGAAATCCGGCATCGAAGAGATTAAACAATTTAATACCCATTTTTCCCCTTCCAAAAAGGGAGGAGTAATCCGGTCTTTCCACCCAAAGGATTTCATACTCTCGAGCAAGATCCGGCGTCTTGATCGGGCGAGCCAGTTCGCGATCGCCGCTTCGAAACTGGCTTTAGACGATGCCAAGTTCACCGTGACTCATGAGAACAGCTCGAGGGTTGGAGTGGTACTGGGCTCCGGTTTTTGCGGCCTCTCGAGCTCAGAGGAATTTCATCGAGGGCAGGTTTTAGAAAGTTTTTTAGACTTAAACCCCATGCTTTTTCCCAATACTGTTCCGAATGCCCCTTCAAGTTATGTCTCCATCGAACTCGGAATCCAGGGGGTTAATTCCACTTTGGTCCAATCCTTCTGCACAGCGGAGGCAGCCATATCTTTTGCGTGCGACCAGCTTCGAAAAGGAAAGGCAAACCTGATCCTGACAGGTGGAGTGGACGAGTTGAGCGAGCTTCTATTCCGAGGATTTTCAGACCTTCATCTCTTAGCTACGGATCACGGGCATGGCGAAAAGTCCAGCCCTTACGATAAAATGAGAAACGGACTGGTATTGGGAGAGGGCGCTGGAATATTAGTCATCGAGAATGAAGAGCATGCCAGATCGAGGGGAGCAAAGATTTGCGGCTATATTCTAGGCTACAGTTTAACGGGGAGATCACCGAAAGGGGACGGGTCAGAGGATTTAAATCGTTCCATGAAAAAGGCGCTCAACGGGAGAGAAAGCACTTCTATCGATTACCTCAGCGGGGCTGGGAATTCATCCAGGGGATTGGACGCCTTGGAAGCCAAAGCGGTTAAAGAGACATTTCCCACGCATTACCTTCAGATTCCCATCAGTTCAATCAAGTCAATGACGGGGGAAGCCATTGCATCCGGGGGGATGAGGATGGTGGCCAATGTGCTCTCGATGGATCACGACTTCATTCCACCGACTCTCAATTACTTGAACCCTGACCCGATTTGTGATCTTCGTTACGTAGTCAATCAAAGATTGGACCGAGAGATTCAAACGATCCTCCACCTGGGGATTTCGCCGGAAAATTGCTTTTCGTCTATCCTTATAGGTGTGGAATGGAATGGATAGCGAGCTTTTGGAAACTCATTCTTGTCTTCACGCTTATCCACTTCACCCTGGGTCGATCTTTCTCTGTCCTTTTCGCCATTTTCAACCAAGTACCTGTCTTCCTCTACTTCCCCCTGGCCTTGGCTTATGACTACGTTCAAATTCCAGTGTACGGCGCCATCTTGGAGCATTCCAGCAGGAGTGTTTTCCCCGTGGAATGGCTGAAGAGAAAAGCGGATCATGTCCTGGCCCGCATGGATGAAAAACCGATTTTGAAAAAAGTGATGTCCCTGGGGAATGTGGGACTGATCCTGCTCTCTGCTCTTCCGATTCGGGGCTTTGGAATCCTCTCGGCAAGCATCGTTTGTTTCTTTCTTAGGAAAGGAAGGGTGGAAGGAACCATTCTCCTGATGACCGGTTCCTTCATAGGTATTTTCATCATCATGGGTATCGCAAGTGGAATCTTTAAAATTTTGGCTCTATTTTAGTGTGGTGCGTCCCGCACTTTCTTTTATAAGTCCCTTTACCTTTCCTGTCATTCCGGGCTTGACCCGGAATCCGGCGTTTCTAAACTGGGTTCCCGCCTTAGCGGGAATGATGCCTGAGAAATGACGCACTACAATTAGGTTACCATAACAGTTCAGTGTTAGAAGGCAAACTGAAATGTCGGAGATGAAAGAGATCCTTGAAAGGCTTCCTCATGATTTTCCCTTCCGGATGATCGATCGGATTCTCGAAATCGAAAAGGGAAGGAAGGCGGTTGTCGTTAAGAATGTCAGCATCGATGAGCCGTATTTTTCAGGCCATTTTCCGAAGGAACCCATCCTGCCGGCCGCTTTGATTGTGGAAGCGATGGCGCAAACCGGAGGGCTGGCTATTCATTCTTCATTTGAGAGGGAGGAAGAGGGGATACCGGTCCTGGCGAGAATCGAAGAATTTCGAATGAAAAGAAACGTCATCCCCGGAGATCAACTGATCCTCGAAGCAGAGATTTTGCACGTATTTTCCGGTATGGCCAAGGTGAAGGTTCTTGCCAAAGTGAAAGGAGAAATCGTCGCTGAGGGAACGCTCATTCTGGCCAAGAGGCCGGCGGACGGCGAATGAAAGAGCGAGTCACAGAACCTGGAATTATTGAAGACCAGGAGCTGGCAGAATATTACAACCGTATGGCCAAGCGATATGGGAGGTTTCCTTGCCAGAGGGTTCTCAAGCGAGTTTTGGCCAAAGGGATTGAGAAGGGGAAGGCCATTGATGTGGGAACGGGTCCCGGGACCTTCCCTATTTTTCTGTCAAAGGCCATTCCAGGGGTTCGATTTAAAGGAATTGATCTCTCTCCGGTCATGGTCAACCTTGCGAGAAGAAACGCAAAGGAAGAAGGGTTGGCCGACAAGGTCGAATTTGAAGTAGGCTCGGCCTACTCCCTCCCTGTAGAGGATCATTCGCTTGACCTTGTTCTCTGCATTACCACGCTCCATCATTTAGACCGTCCCGTGGACTTCTTCAACGAGGTTGCCCGATCCTTGAAGGAAGGGGGGGCGTTTGTTATAGTTGATTTCCATCGGGATGCCTCTTTCGTATTTATCGGAATTTTTAGTCTCCTTTGGAGGGCCTTTTTCGGAAGGCATCCTAAAGCGAGGAGAGGCTTTTTGGAATCGATCCAGTCTTCCTATACCCTCAAGGAATGCCTGGATTTCCTACAACGATCGAGATTGGAGCATTGGAAGCTTTACACACGCACCATAGAGATGTGGATCGAATCAGCGGGGTATCACTCCTAATTCATCCTCTTGATAAAACGGGACAAGGGAGATTACTAAAGGCGTGCATGGAATTTGAAATGGAGGAAGTCGACTGCCCCATCTGTGGGGAGTCAAGGGGCGACCCTTTCCACCTAGAGGGTTCCTTCCAGATGGTCCGGTGTTCCTCATGTCAATTCGTTTTTCTCAATCCTCGGCCCACGGCTGAATCTCTTCATCATTTCTATCAAACGTATCTCCCGGATGAAGAATCATCGATTGATTCATGGGAAAAGATGATGAAGCCTGTCTTCCACCGGGCGGCCAATCTGATCAAGCGTTACGGAAAAAGCGGACGGCTCTTGGACGTGGGGTCTGGTTTTGGATTTTTTGTTGCTGAGATGGAGAATAAGGGATGGGAAGCAGTGGGCGTTGAGATCTCCCAAAGAGCCTTAGACTATGCAAGGAATATTTTAGCACTGGCAGTCCGTGCAGGGCCATTGGAGAAGGTGGGTTTTCCCGATAGTCATTTTGATGCCGTCACTGGATTCTATGTCATCGAACACCTTCCCTTCCCGAAGGCCTTTCTTGGGGAATGCCACCGAATTCTTAAACCAGGAGGACTCCTCGTACTGCGGTATCCTCATACCACTCCCATCAAGAATCTCCTCCGTTTCTTGGGCGTTAAGAACCGCTTATATGATCTACCCGCCCATCTCTGCGATTTCTCGCCGAAGATGATCCAGCAGTGTTTAGAGAGAATTGGTTTTGAGAAATGCAAACATTTGATCGGAGGGTACACCGTGCCGGGCGATTTGGGAAAGCGGACCTCCTCCGTTCTTTTCGGGAGTTTCGCTGAAGCACTTTTTCATCTGAGTGGTAAAAAATTTCTTTTTCCGGGAGTCAGCAAGACCATATTGGCGTTCAAAAGGTAATGTATTGTAATGGGTACCTTGCATCCGAGTGACAAAAAGTTGAGTGATTCCTCACCTTCTTGATGCGCGCCTGCGTGAAGCCTCGCCTGCCAAAGCCTTGTGCTGCGGGCAGGCGCTTCGGCGAAGGCAGGGGGGAGGACGAGGGTGGGGTGAATTTCCGAATCGTGTCCCCCCTCACCTCCATCCTCTCCCACCGAGGGGAGAGGAGGTATGTTTTTCACACTCAATAAGCAGACACTAACACCAACACTAACACTAACACTTGATTAAGTAACTGAGATTCCATGAAAAAACGGGTTGTGATTACAGGTCTGGGTGTGGTGAGTGCCGTGGGAAATAGCCTCCCTGAGTTCTGGGACTCCTTGATCGAGGGAAGAGACGGGACAAAGGAGATTACGGTCTTTGATCCCTCCGGCTACCGGACGAAGATTGCTGCCGAGGTTTCCCAACTGGACCCTGGAGCCCATTTTTCAAAAAAGGAGATTCGGCGCTTTTCCCGATGCGATCAATTCGGTCTGATTGCATTCAGGGAGGCGTGGGAATCTGCTCGGTTTGACCAGGATTCGTACAATAAGGAGAGGGTGGGAGTCGTATTGGGAGCAGGCTCCGGCGGCATACTCTCGGTCGAAAAATACTTTAGAGACTATTACCAGGGAAGGAAGAAGAGCTCTCCCTCTCTTCTGATCTCTTATTCTCTGGCCACCACGACAGACCACATCGCCATTGAATTAGATCTGCAAGGGCCCCGAACGACCACCGCAACGGTCTGCTCTTCAAGCTCTGCCTCTATCGGTGTTGCCTGTGAGATGATTCAAATGGACTTAGCCGACGTGATGGTGACGGGTGGAAGTGATTCTCTCTGCGAGGTCTCTTACAGCGGATTCAGCAGCCTGAAGCTGGTTGATCCCGAAAATTGCAAGCCCTTCGACAAGAGGAGACAGGGTCTGGTCATCGGTGAAGGAGCTGGGATCCTGGTCATCGAGGAACTGCAGCACGCCTTAAGGAGAGGCGCGCCGATTCATGCTGAGTTCTTGGGATACGGGATCTGTGCTGATGCCTACCATCTCACCGCGCCCGAGCCTAACGGAGAGGGTGTGGAAAGAGTGATGCGACTTGCCTTAGCGCATGCGGGGGTCTCCCCGGAGGGGGTCGATACCATCAATGCCCATGGCACGGCCACGCCCTTCAATGACATTGCCGAGACAAGGGGGATCAAACGGGTTTTCGGGGAAAGGGCAAAAGAGATTCCGATCAGCGGGATCAAATCCATGATAGGACATTGCCTTGGCTCTGCGGGCGGCATTGAGGCTGTGGCAACCGTGATGACGCTGGAGAGGGGAATCATTCCCCCCACCATCCACTATGAAGTTCCCGATCCCCTTTGCGATCTGAATTATACACCCAATCAGTCTATTAAAAAGGATGTTCGGGTTGCCCTCTCAAGCTCGTTCGCCTTCGGCGGCAATAATGTGTGTTTGGTGTTTAGAAAATATGAAAGAGAATAGAAAGATTCAAGGGGCCAAGGGGCCGAGGATCCAAGGTCTTGAATGTGGAGGGTGGAATGTGGAATGCGGTTTTGACCACTTTCTACTCTCCACTTTCGGCTCTCTGTCTCTTGAACCCTCGAATCCTCAAACCCTATAAAACAATGGACCATCGCGTTGTCATTACAGGTTTGGGAATGGTTTCCTCTATTGGAATTGGCAAAGAGGCGTTCTGGGAGGGTTGTCTTCAGGGAATCTCCGGGATTAAGCCGGTCCAGAGGTTCGATGTGTCCTCTTATCGCTCTCAATTGGGCGGCCAACTTCCTGAGATCGATTTTAGGGCCTTTATCAAGCCAGCGAATCTGAGAAGGATGGATCGAATAGGGAAAATTGTGGTTTCAGCCGTCCGATTGGCTATAGAGGATTCAGCCATCGACCTAAATAAAGAGAATTCCAGCCAGATAGGGATTTCAATCGGCACGGGCTTGGGGAGCTCAGATACCGTGGACCAGTTCTTCCGTTCCCTTTTGAAGGAGGGCCCCCTTGGAGCCGCACCCCTGCTCTTCCAAACCGCTGTACCCAATGCCATCACAAGCCATTGTGCTATCGAATATGGAATCAAGGGAGTCAACATCACTTTCTCTCATGAAGAATCCTCCACAGAGATGGCCATGACTTTTGCTCATCATCTGTTAAAGGAGGGAAGGGCAGATGTCATCTTCGCAGGGGGAGGCGATGAGTTGAGTGAGCCCCTCTATCATGTCTATTCGATGCTGGGAGCTTTATCGCCGGGAAGAGGGAAAGGGGTGGAAGGCGTAAGGCCTTTTGATCAGGATCGGAACGGAATTGTCCTGGGTGAAGGAAGTGGAATCCTCGTCTTAGAGACATTGGAGCATGCGAAGAAGAGGAGGGCAAGAATCTATGCCGAGATGGCTGGCGCCGGGCTTGCAGGAAGCACGGCTGGACTGCTTCGATATGATTTCAAAGGAGATTCGATTGCCAGGGCGATGTCTTTAGCAGCTCAAGAACTAAACACCATTGACTATATTTCAGTGGCCGCTAATTCCACTCCCGATCTCGACCGGGGAGAGACCCTTGCGATAAAAAAGATTTTTGGGGAGAGGGCAGGAGAGATTTCCGTCAGCAGCCTTAAATCGATGCTCGGAGAGTTCGACGGTTCGGGAGGGATCAGGGCTTGTGAATTGGCATTAAGTGTTTATCATGGAATGATTCCCCCGACCATTGGAACAGAGCGTCTTGACCCACAATGCGATTTGAATGTGGTCCTTGCTCAGCCGAAGAAAAAAGAGATACGGTGTGCTTTACTTAATGGTTGCTCGAATGGGGGGTCGAATATCTCCCTATGGTTTAAACGGTACCCTTCATCGTGAAATGAAGGAGGAGTAAGTTCAAAAAGTTACCCCGTAGAATAGTATCTAACATCATTGTCATTCATTTCTGCCCATAGAGGATGCCAATTGTCCCAACCATAAATGGGAGCTTCAACGCCTTCGGAATGAAGTCCGAATCACTGGTGTCTCTGAATTCTATCTTTTCAATGCCCCAGCCTTTGATCGCTTCAAGCAAGTCATCGACTCCCCCATATACTCTCTTCCAGAGAAACAGGTCTTGAAACACGAACCTTCCCCCTTTCTTCACCACCCTCAAGGCTTCCTTGATCACCTCCTTTTTATCCCTGGCGTCCCTCACTTCGTGGAACACCAAATTGCTGACGGCGAAATCGAAGGCCTCGTCGTCAAAAGGCAACGCTGAAGCGCTTGCCTTCCGGAAGGTAACCCGTTCCCTTACGCCCTCAATCTCTGCATTCCGTTCACAGACGCCTTTAGAATACTCCCACGCTCCGCCCCAATTGTCTATGCCGACGACTTTAACCTTGGGATACTTCTTCGCTATCCCAATCGTCAGTGGAGCGTTGCCGCACCCGATATCAACCGCTTTCCCTTCTCCGTCCCATTCGAGATAACTTAGTACCAGACCTTGAATCCTGGCCTGGATGTTCCCTCCCGCGGGCGAGAATCTATACCGTGCGTACGCGAAGTAGACGAAAGGCGGAAAGAACAGCGTACTAATGATCAATATCGGAAGTGCAAAAAGAATAGAAAGTACGAAAAAAGCGAGCGTGAGCGCGGCTGGGATATAGATCAATTTCGCCGACACCCAGTTGCCATAAATGGGTTGCTCTGTTTGGTGCTTAGTCAGGGTACCGATCGACATCGATAGTAAAATCATATAAATCTTCTGACAATTGGTCAATCGAGAGTTTCAGGAAGAGGTAAGATATCGGGTTATCGCTTCCACCTACAAGTCATTACAGGGAACCATATTCAAGAATCGAAGATTACGAGTTGAAAGCGAGCGTAACGCAGTGGTCACCGGAGCTGCGCGTTGAAACCTTAGCCTCGGAATCACATATTTTCTAACCAAAGCAAGATAAAGTAACGGTTCAATAATTTTGCTAAAAGCTCGCCTCCGACTGAAAACGGCGGAGAGCTTTTAGCAGGGCGTTAAGATAACCCTAATTCTTTTTTAAGCGCCCTTCAAGTTTTTTATCGAAAGTAGGGAGGCATTTCGCGGCCGGTATCCAAGTGGGATCGCCCATGTAAGCGTTGTCGGGCATGTCCCAGGTATTCGGAAACACCATTTCAGCGATGGCACGGTCTGCTATAACCTGATGGTCATCGGGCCGCATGTAATGTTTCCAGCCAAAAAAATCGAAGGTGTCTCCCTCCCAGGCGGCGATGACCTTCTGCGGATCGGTGCTACCAGCCTTTTGTAAAACCTGGGCGTACCAGTAGTATGATGTGAGCATTCTATACCATGCGCCGGCGGGCCACTGATACAATTCTGTGTTATATGGACTTTTCCATGTCTTCCACCGGCCATTCCATATGTCGCATAATCTCTTAACATTACGCGGCCTGCGGTCCAGGTAGAACTCTGAACACAGAACTAAGCCTCGCCCTGCAGGACCGCCGATAACCCGCAGGGGGCGGGTGTCGTCAATCCACGGACTAGCCATGGGAATATAATAATCCGGTTTTAGGGGACTTTTCAGACCCAATTGTCTCGATTGCTTGACCAGGTTCTCATTGTCGGCCCCCCAGGCCATTTGAATGACCACCTCGGCTCCAGAGGCTCTCACCTTTTCCAAGTAGGGCGCAAAGTCCTTGGTGAACACTGGAAAAAACTCCTCGCCGACGATCTTGGCGTTGGGCTTAATTTCCAATATGGCCTTTTTGAAAGCGCCGGTGGAAGAGTGTCCCCAGAGGTAGTCCTGGGCTAAAATGTAAAACTTCGTTTCCGGGCGCTTTTCATAAAAATAAGCAAGGGCCTTGCCCTGGGTGGAGGAGGTCCCGGTAGTGCGAAAGACATATTCGCTCCAGTCCGGAAGGTCCATGAGTTCATCGGCCACTGCGCCATTATTTATGTAAATAGCCTTATATTGTTTCGCAACCATCATGCCGGCCTTGGCAACGTGGCTTCCGGACGTTCCCGTAAACACGTTAACTTTGTCTTCCAGGACCGCCTTTTCGGCCGCCCGTTTGCCCGGGTCCGGCCTCGCCTGGGTATCCGATTTGACGATCTGGATCTTCTTCATCTTGCCGTCGACCTTGATCCCGCCCTGAGAGTTGATATCCTGGGCGACAAATCCAAGTACGGAATAGTAAGCCTCCCCAATGTAGGCGTCCACCCCTGAAAAGATATCCCATATGGCGATCTTGATGGTGTCGCCGGAAGTTGGGAATGTCTGATTGTTCGGGTCATATTTGGAAAGATCCCCCTTGAGGGGCTCGAAGGCCATGGCCTGTGGCAGCCCGCACAAAAAAACAATGAGCATAAAAAAGCACCCCATTACGATCCATCGCTCTTGAAATTTAACAGTTGCCTTCATTTTTTCCTCCTTTCTCTTAGGACATCAGCTCCTTCCTGTGCGACCGAGGTCATCACACCAAGAGCAAAGATTAAGGCGAGACTGATGAGTATTAACCTGAATCCTGCGTGAGTTTCTGTGGGCCCATTATTTGGGAGCCCTTGGCAAATGCGGCTTTTGCATTAAAATGACTGTCAAATAGCGGTTACAATTTAACCGTACCGTAGGTATCGTTAAACTGTAATGCCTATTCCGTAATTCTATCGACCTGGAAACCTCATTTTGTGAGGGTGGTCCAAAACCAAGGCCATAGTGTGTCACGCAGGATTCAGGTTAACATTAATCTCTTGTATTTAAGCTTTCTCCATTCCCCACCCCCTCCGGAAAGAGAAAGTTTATTAGGAATGTCGAATTGACTATACCAGAACCAACCGTTTTGTCAATGCCGAAAATGGTCCCAAATCCCGATATAGAAAAAGTACACGTAGCTGAGCGTCCGGATTAGGAGAGATTTTTTAAGCGAGGAATTCCTGATTCTTCAAATTGTCTCCCTAACCCGTATCAAAAAAGAATGGCCCCGGTGGGGCATGGCCATTCCTTAGATTTTTGGCAAACTCCTCCGTTAGCTTTGTGCCTTGTCCGCTGTATTCGTCTCCTCTTTCACCCACCTGGACAGACGCTCAGTCCAAAAGACTTTTTTCTGATCCCTTGAAATAGTTCCCTTTTCTCCAAATCGATCATCAACTTCAGAACGACCTCCCCTGCATGTTTCACAATTCGATCCGCCACTTGAACCAGCTTCCACCGGAACGTGGCGATGGTCTGTTTCATCCATGATTCTGGACACGAAAGTCGTTTGAATCCGATAAAAAGATTATAGGCAATGACTCCGAGCCTGAAAAAGACTGCGTTGGCGTAGCTCTGCCCACAAGGCATCCGCTCCATCCCAAATCCAATCTTAAGCTCCTTGTTAAAGTTCTCCGCCTGCCCCCTCTGATTGTGCCACTTCAGAACCTCCTCTCTATTCTTCTCCTCCTCCAACCAGTTTGTCGCTACGGCATGATAAAAATACTGCTCCTCTTTCTCAAAGAGTTCCCGCTGTCTCCGAATCTCTCGCTTGACCACCAAACGAAAAGCCCTCTTCGTCCCGTTCATACAATGCACCGTCTCCCCTAACTCATAACCACAACCCACAACCGGCTCCTTCCATTCTCCACTCCCTATCAACCCAATGGCCGATTTCAAATTTGGAATAGCGATGTGGATTCTCGACTTGTTGAATTCAGGAGAGACTGTCGAAAAAGTCCCCAGGCAGATTCTTGGGTGAGATGCAGAAAAAAATGACCTCACAGAATGCACCACAATCAACGATCTCATAATTGCGGGGGGTCATGAGACCCCCGAAAATCACCCATTAACTACACTAAACGGTTTTTCGACAGTCTCGGAAGTAATTTTTTTACTTATAGCCTTCGTTGAAAACTATATTCTTAGCTATGCAATTATTGCTTACCTATGAGATCTCAAAGCAATTGACCTGCATCTTATCTTTTCCAAAACCATGGCCACTGGATGATTCTCTGCAAGATAGAAGCTTCATCTTCAGGGGAGACTTAAAATAATATCTTTCCCCAGTATAGTGAGTCAACAATGCTGATAAAGGTCCCCTTTGACATACAAGGTAAAAAGGAAACGAAGGCCTTTGGAAGCAGAACCTACATCCCCAGATAAGCTTGCTTCACATAATCATTGTTGAGGAGTTCCTTCCCCAATCCTCCGAGAACGATGCGGCCATTCTCAAGGACATAAGCGTGGTTGCAAATATTCAGGGTTTGCTTCACGTTCTGCTCTACCAGAAGAACGGTTACTCCTTCCTGATTGATTCTTTGCACGATGCGGAAAATCTCCTGGACGAGGAGAGGGGCCAACCCCAAGGAAGGCTCATCAAACATAAGCAGTCTAGGAATGGACATTAGCCCTCGGCCGACGGCACACAACTGTTGCTCCCCGCCGCTAAGGGTGCGGGCATACTGCCTACGTTTCTGCTCCAAGAGAGGGAAGAAACTGTAGACCTTTTGGAGGTTTTCTTTCCTTTTGGGTCTTGCCTTATGCATAAGGGAACCCATGACCAGATTTTCCTCCACGGTCATCTCTGGGAAGAGGCGTCTACCTTCCGGGACAAGGACAATTCCAAATTCTATGGTCTTATGATCCGGGATTTGGTGCAAAGAGATTCCATCGAGTTCGATGGAGCCTCTCGAGGGCCTCTGGAGTCCGGAGATAGTGCGAAGGGTGGTGGATTTTCCTGCTCCATTCGCTCCAACAAGAACCAGGATTTCTCTTTCCTTGACCTCCAAAAAGATATCCCAGAGCACCTGAACATCCCCATAGAAAACGTCAATATGGCTAACCTTGAGCATAATCTTCTCCCTAGCGGGCTCTGATTATTTTAGGACAGGGCTGATTTCATTAAGCAGGTGCGAGACCCTTGATCAATTTTAATGAGTTGTAGGATTCAGAGATAGTGAAGCTCCCCGGCCGCAGGCCGGCGCTTCCCGGCAAGGTAATGTCATTTTATATTATGCCCCTTGACCCCGCCTACAAGGCGGGACTTGCGGGGCACGTTCCGGTCACGAGATTTTCCGTGACGGTCTTCTAGTAAATATTTTTCTGATCTTGTGCCAGTCTCCCACGATGCCATTCGACATGTAGAGAATCGTCAGAACCACCAGGACTCCAAAAGCCAAGGCATGACCCTGACTGACCCATTTTGGAGCCAACCCAAAAACAGCCGACCGAAAGAGCTCTTGAATTCCAACCATAACAAGAGCTCCAATGGCCGGCCCCCACAAGGTCGCCACCCCGCCAATAATCCCCACCAGTATGGCCTGAATGGAGATATTATGGAGAGAAAAGACTATCGAGGGGTCAATAAAGCCCATATAATTCATATAAAAGGCGCCTGCCGTTCCCGTGAAGAAGGAACTGATCATCAGAGAAATATTTTTGTATAGCGTCGTATCGATCCCGATGGACTCTGCCGCATCCTGATCCTCCCGAATCGATACAAAGTAATACCCCCACTTGGAGTTCATAACCAGATAGATCGTCCCGATACATACAGCAGCAAGACAAAGGGCTATGTAATAATAGGGAAGTTTGCTGACGAAAGTCTGCATGATCAATATTCCAATCATTCCATCGGTGAAACCCACCCAGTTGTTTGCAATAAGCCTTAGGATCTCAGCCGAAGCAAGAGTGGCTAGGGCAAAATAAGGCCCCCTCAGCCGAAAGCAGATGAACCCGATCAAGAGGCCTAGCACAACGGCCGACCATCCTCCAAAGGCCATACCCAACCATGGGGAGAGTGATAGCTTGGTATGAAAAACACCAGCAGTATAAGCCCCTATGCCGAAAAAGGCAGCCTGTCCAAACGAAACTTGACCGGTATATCCTGCAAGAAGATTCCAGGAGGAACCGATAACGACCCACACGAGCACAAGGATCATAAGGTGCTGGTAGTAATCCTGCCCTACCAACAAAGGAAGAACTCCTATCAAGATAAGAAGGATGACTGCATTAAGACCACGTTTTGGTTTGTTCACCTTCAATCTCATCCTATATCTTGGTCATTCGTTTCAGTCCTCCGGGGAGAAAAAGCAACACCAAGAGAAAGATCACCATTCCCACCGCGTCCTTGTATCCCATAGAGACATAGGTAGCCCCCAAAGATTCTGCGATACCGAGTGTCAGGCCGCCCAAGATAGCTCCCACTGTGCTGCCCATGCCCCCCAGAATGGTAATGACAAAAGCCTTCAGCGTGAAAGGGCCGCCAATATCCGGGAAAAGATAATATACTGGGAGAAGCAGCGAACCCGCAGCAGCGGCCAGAGCTGATCCAAGTGCAAAAGTAAAAAAGGTGATCTTCCGCTGCGGGATTCCCATCAGAATAGCAGCTTCTTTATCTTGGGCAGTCCCCCGTATGGCGCGGCCTATGTCGGTTTTCATGAGGAAGAGAAACAGACCTACGGTGAGCAGCATAGCGATAATGGAGGCGATGATAAGGGGGATGTTGAAGGAGATCTGCCCGAGCGAAAAAGTCTTGCTCGAATAACTCGTTTGCAATGACTGGTAGTTGGAAGTGAAAATGAACCGGGCGATTTCGGTAAGGCAGAGACCAATCCCGACCGTCATCAATACCTGATTTTCCGGGAGGAGGGACTCCCTTCCAATCAAAGGGACTAAAAGATACTTTCCAATAAAAAGAGAGAGAACAAAGAGGGCCGGCATCGTGACCAGAAGTGAAAAATAAGGGTCCATACCGAAATACCTAAAACAAATGAGAGTAATATACATGGAGATCATCATGATCTGTCCGTGTGCCAGATTGATAATGCCCATCACGCCCATGATCAGCGTCATTCCCAGTCCAATGAGAGCGTAGAGCCCCCCAATCAAAATGCCTGCAACGACAGTTTGGATAAAGACTAACATAGGTATTTCCTGACCAGAACAATCCCAGCAAGCCCTGCCTGGAGAGAGAGAGGGCGGAAGCTGAAACAATTTACATGATATTTCATTTGCGGGAAATCCTTGCCATGGTGGGCAAACCCCAATTTGGACTTAGTGAAAAAAGGGAGAGGCGAGATATCCCGTTTCTTTTGAACGATTTCAGCGCTCCTTCCAGGGTCTGTGGGGAAATATATATTTGGCCGTCGCATACTCCTTTGGCCAAACACATTCGAGTCTCCCTTTGATCCACTGGACGAGGTAGGTGAGGAGCTTATTTTGGTTTGTCTTTTTGCCATAGGAGATAAACTTTACCCTGCCAAAGGCTGTCATGAAGTCCGTCGCTGCAAGGGCTTGACGAATATCCTCAGGGGATAAAGACTTCGTTCTCCTCAAGACGTCAGCAATTACGTACATACCGGCATAAGCCTCAGCTCCCCGGAAATCGGTCACTTTACCATAAAGCTTCTTGTAGTTCTTATAGTAATCCATGGCCCCGGGGTATGGGAGATTGGGTACCCAGAGGTCAGCAGCAAAAACGTCATCCGCCGCCCTCCCAGCATTCTGATGAAATTCGGCAAGAACGAACCCTCCGCCTCCTCCCATAAAAAGTTGAGGATTAATATCCAATTCCATGGATTGTCGCATGATCAGGGACCCATCCATTAGGTAGGAGATCATGTAAATGAGATCGGGTTTGGCATTCTTCACCTTGATTAAAAGAGGCTTAAAATCCACGGCTCCGTGTTCATATCCCTCTTTAAGTAGTACCTGGATCCCTAGGCCCTTGCAGGATTTTTCAAACCCTTGTGAGCCACTCGTTCCAAAGAGAGTATTTTCAAAAAGGATAACTGCCGTCTTAGGTTTTGCAATTTCCTTAAGGAAATTTTCTGCGGCCCCCGTGTACTCACTGACGGTGGGATTTAATCGGAAGATGTAATTCCAGCCTTGTTCGGTAATGTTATCTGCCGCTCCGGTATTAATGAGGAAGGGGATTTTCTTTTGCTGGGCGACGCCAGCAACGGAATAGGTTTCAGAACTTCCATACTCGCCTCCTAGCATGACCACTTTATCTTTAGAGATCAATTTTTCTGCCGCACCACGAGCTACATCGGGAAGACTCATATCATCCTCTATCAATAACTCGATCTTGGAACCCTTGGCACCCCCGGCCTTGTTGATCTCGTCTAAGGCCATCAAAAAAGAATTCTTTTCAATTTCCCCAAATACAGCCTTTTCTCCAGTCAAGGGAAGAACGATACCCACCTTGATGGTTTCTGCGGCAAAAGATACAGGATTAAAAGAAACAGGCAAGAGAATACTTGCAACCATTAAGACGAACCAACCTGACGTCCTTTTCATAGATGTCTCCCGTAGAATCTAGATTTCTTGGATTTTTTAGAACTCTTCAACATAGAGATGGATTTTCAATGGGATGGAAAATTTGGCTTTCGAGACATTAAAATAGTAAATTCATGTGGTCGTGTCAAGAAAATTCATTGGTTGTGTGTTAGCAAAGTGGGTATGTCCCTTATAATTGCTAAGTTAAAATGTCTCCATGGAGATGAGAAAGCTTATCGTGGGGTAATGGTATTGGTGAAGGGATGAGAGATCGGAAGCCGACGGGGAAAAACCGAATCTTTCGGCGAAATTTCTTGACTTTCAGTTGGCGACTTCACAAATGCCTGACCGAGCGTGATACTTGAGGGTGAGGATTACGGTTTGAAAGTGAGGATAACGTTCCGGCTGCCCCGTCTTTTTAGGCGGGCGACGCCCATCCGCACAGGTTGGGTCCAACCGCTGGTTAGGGCGTATGAAGATTAAGTCTGTCACCAGACTACACTGAAGATCATCGTGATTCCGCTACCAGGTCGAACCCCTTTGCTTTCATGATGGTAGTGGCTTCGGGGGATTGAAGGTATTTGATCATCGCTCTTGCGGCCTCTGGTTGATTCGCAGCGGATGGAATCGCCACCGCATAAATCGTGCTGCCTTGCAGATCACCAGGCAGTGGGCCGATAACCTCTGCTTCCGAGACCAATATCAACTCACTGATCAGTTGCACCGCCAGCTCGGCTTCTCCAGTAGCCAGTAGGCGCGCAGCAAACCCGCCTTCTGGCGGAAATCTTGTCTTGGGCTTCATCTCCTCGACGAGGCCGAGGCGCTCGATCACCTTGCTAAAATGAACGCCACTCACGCCGCCGAAAGCGGGGTTTGAATAGCTTATGGACTTGGCGGCAATCAGTGCGCATTTCAGCGCCCCAGGTGTTGAAATATCCGGTTTCGGCGCCCCTTTACGCACTGCTATGCCGACGCTCGAGCGGGCAAGCGTAACGTCAGAACCCGGTACCAACCGGCCGGCCTTGATCAAGCCGTTGATATTGCCGCGAGTCCCTAAGAACAGGTCGGCAGCCTCGCCGTCTTCCATGCGCTTCGTCAATTTCACGCCCAGGCCGAATGTGATGCTTACTTTGTGCCCGCTTGCCTTCTCAAATCGCGGTGCTAGGTCCTCCAAAACACCTTGAAGGGGAATCGGTGCGAGAATCTTTATCTCTGCCGCGCTCGCGGGCATTCCGGCAAGTGCTAGTGCGATAACAGTGAATATAATTCGAAAAGATATATTTTTCGTCGTACTCTCCTCTCCTTTTCACGAGATGCTGCAGGTGGGCAACTTCACAGAAAACGATTACGACCCTATTGGATCACCAACAACAAGCAAAATCGTATTACGTGACTTTATGGTTAGAGGCGGAATGGAGCATGTATCTCTATCCACAGATACCGCCCAATACGAGTTTCTCACTTTCTAAGTAGCGTCATCTCCTCACATTTGACTATGCTTTGATCTCTCTCTTCAGGTAGACAAACCATGCATAATTGACCAAAAAGCTGGATTGTTCAGTACAGGAAGAAATATTTGCTTAAACCATTAGTTGCGGGTCTCGGATCAATTTTCGTTGAATTTCTCTATCTGGGATATCCAAAATTCCTATTCTTTAAGGGCAGAAAGCAGTTTTTCGACTTGATATTCGGACCTCTCTCCGGCCTTTTGCCATGTCTGAATGATGGAGTAACATCCTTGCAACTCTTCAACAACGGCATTGACGGGGCGGATAGGATCGGAGCCGATGGTCAGCGCGGCCACCATCGTCAGCCACCATAGCATTTCTTCAAACGCCTCTTTGTTGAACCACCAGATATCGTTGCACTGGTTCACCAGTAAGAATTGTCGAACGTCACTATCCTTTAACAATGATTCTAATACCCCGTAAACTTGTTCTCTGCCGGATGGCTTCGACTCAAACCATCTTTGATGACCCGTGGCCCATTTGATAACTGTCAGTGAACCCCGGGCAGCAGTTTCTTCAAGTCCCAAATCCCTCAGCACACTTAAGATCGTTTTTCCAAGCCTCCATTCGTCAATCCAGGTACGACTCTGCCCTGCAAAATCCCTCTGATTGACCACCCTCCCGAGAGCATGAACAAAGAACCAACCGAAGAGAGTCGCCCAGGTGGTTGTTGAATCGGTCAGTTTCTTGTGTAGGTATTCTGCTGCGGCTTTGACTCCTTTGGGTTGGAGCCGTGGATAGCGGCTTGTAATGACGGGTAAGTAAAGGATGGCTTCCAGTTTACGCCGAATCTCTTCGACAATCGTCGTCTCATCTTCTCCCCCTCCGCTGAGCCGTTTTGCTTCTTGCAAGAGACGGATCATTTTCTTTTCGATCTCTTCTATGAGATTCTGATCGACTTTGGACTGCGACAGGGTAATGCGTGCCTCTATTAAACGACGGAATGTGTATGCATTGACCAATTCCCTAAAGGCATTCTGAAGGGGTTGCAACAGCATCTCTCTTAATGCCTCGTCGATACTGGGAACTCCACGGCCATTTAGATCATGGGCTATTCGGGCATAATGAGACCATTGATTATCCCGAACTTCTCTGAAATCGATAAAGACTTGGTACTTGTAAGCCCCCAGCTCTATATACAATCCTCTCTTGCACAGCTCATCGCTGTAACGAATGTATTCCAGACCGGTCGCATTATCGCGGAAAATGGAGAAATAGGCTTGATCATTGTGCAAGCCAAGGCCTTCTCCCAAATCTTTCTGAATTAATACGCGTTCATCTCCTTCGCCGGCCTTGATCGAATAGGCGACGGAGGACCGGACCCATCCTCGGGCGGATTCATATTTGTTGTGATAGAGGATGAGGGCTCGTTCATCGCCTGATCGATTGGAGTAGGCGAAAACATTCTCGTTGACATAGCCCTCTGGGGTGAAAAAATCATAAAGCAGGAAATGCTTGACATCAGAAAAAAGATGACGGCGCTTCATCAACGGGAATATCTCTCTTTCATGCCGCTGGATTAATTCCTGGTCGGGTTGTTCTTCCCATTTGGCGTGCCGGTATTCCATTCCATATTTTTCGTTAAATCCTTCGATCTGGCCGTGGGCAAACATGGGGAGCCCGGGCATGGTCACCATCATCGTGCAGACACCGAAGTATTTATCTCCCTTGCCGAATTGCGTGACAGCCGTTTCCTCATCCGGGTTACTCACAAAATTGACAAATCGTTTGAGGACCTCAGGATTGAATTCGAGAGTATTCTTCATGACGGAGCGGTATTTGGAGTTTTCTTCATCCTTTATCATATTCATGAAAGCGCTGTTGTAAACGCGATGCATCCCCAACGTTCGGACAAAGTACCCCTCCAACAGCCAAAAGGCTTCCGCTAGTAGTAATGTGTCAGGGGCTTCCTGAGCGACACGGTCCACTACCTGACGCCAGAATTCTTCGGGTATGAAACGGTTGAATTGTTCTTTGGGCATACCATGTTCAGCTCGCGAAGGAATGGCTCCGCCTGTGCCCGGTTCCGGAAACCACAAACGTTGATAATGCCGCTTCGTCAAGGTCATGGCGGCATCGAAGCGAACGACAGGAAATTTTCGGGCAACGCTGAGGATGGTTTGAATCACCGCCTCTCTCACCTCAGGGTTCAGGTAGTTCAACTGGGCTGTATCGTTCCAGGGCATTCGGGTCCCGTCGTTCCCATGATAGATGAACTTTTCGTTGCCACTTTTCCGGTCCACTCTTTTGAACACCACAGCCGCGTCACTCCGGTCGAAATAATGATCTTCGAGATAAATCCCTACTTCCCCGTGCCACGACAGATCCGGTCCGTTGAAACGATATACGGGGAAGGGGCTGTAATCCAGGGAGATAAACCACTCCGGATGTTCGATGACCCATCTGGATTCAATTCCCACATGGTTGGGCACCATATCGCTTGCCATGCGGATGCCCCGCCTCCACGCCCGGTCTTTTAAATTCTGAAAGGCTTCTTCACCTCCGAGGTCGCTTGCGATCTCGTAGTCAAACAGGGAATAAGCCGAAGCCACTGCGTCTGGGTCGCCCAACAGCTCTTTAATTCTTTTGGAGGCAAGGCTTCTCTCCCACACGCCGATCAGCCACAAGCCGGTGAAACCCCAACGGGCTAACAGGTTCAGTTCCTCATCAGGAATTTGATCGAGTCGGTAGATGGAACGCCGGTACTTCCTGGAGAGCTGATGGAGCCATACATAAACATTTTTCGCCATGAGGACCAACTTGGGCATCCAGTCGAGGTCGAAACTAAAGCGCTCCGGTTCTTCCTCCATCCCCAAAAATTCATAGACCTCCGCAGGAGCACGGCCCCAAAATGCCATTCTCCGCCATTCGGCGATTTCTTCCTCCTTCATCAAGTCCAGACTGCTGAGAAGCCGTAAGAGATAGGGACCGAGTAAATAACCCCATTTTTCCCGGATGTATTCCAGCTGTCCTGAAAGGGAGTTGGGAACGGCCAGTGCAGGACTTCGAAGCATATCCACCAGGTTCTGATGATCGGGGCCGAAAACCGGCTGATGGTCAAAGAAGGAATGGAGAGCATCAATGATTTGGGGGTAAGACGTATCCTTTTCCAGTGTGGTGTCATCGAACAACTCTATAAAAGGAGCGAAAGCCGGGTTCGTATTGGCCAGCCAGAGCATGAGCATTTCTTCCAATACGATCAAGCGGTGAGGGGTCCCTGCTGCCTCGCCTTCCAAATAGATATTGAGCTCGACTTCGCGGCGATAGACAGCCACCGTTGGAAATGCATCGGCAAATTTACGAAGAGCCTCGTCCACTTTTTGCTTGCCCAGTTTCTCATCGAGCCAGTTCAGGGCTTGCTCCACCACCTGTGCATTCTTTTCAACGCGGTAGAGGCCCACGACGTAATGAAGGATTTCATCAATCAACCCCATGGCATTAATCTGGCCGGCTCTAACGGCTTTGTCGGGGAAGACGACCAAATCCCTTTTTTCATTCATTTTCTGGGCAAATAGTCTTGCAGCATGAAAGTTGGGAAGGATGACATTTCCGCTAAGGGAGAACAAGGAATCATCAAATTGGTACTCATCCCTCGCCTTCCGGGAGATGTGAAACTCCATCACCACAATGTTCTTCTTGTGTGTCATATTACCCAATATAGGCCATTCCCCGGACGGACTCAAGGGGAATTATGATCCCGAAAGTAGACATTGAAAAAGGCAAACCTCAAAAACTCCCCTCCCCTCGCGGGAGGGGATTAAGGGGAGGGGGACAAAAATGGTGATAATGCACCCTCACCCCAGCCCTCTCCCCTCAAGGGAGAGGGGGGAGTGAAACGAGTCAATGTATTTTTTTGGGATAATAACAGGCGTGAGGACAAGGGAAGAAAAAGAAAGGGCGATATCGAAAATGATGGGGCGCTAAAAAGATCGTGGCCCTGATTCCAGCAAGTCGACAAGAAGGCCCTAATCGACACTTATTTCATCATGATGAACCGCACCAATTGCATCGTGTGGCAGAGCATCCTGCCCCAGAAAGGTGAAGAGGTCTTACGCCCGTCCGGGTGCACGAAGCAGAAGTGCTTGCACTTGATGTCCTGCAGCCTCTCCGAGAAATCGGCTTCCGGGTTCTCCGGGTCGAGTGGCTTGGTGAAGTAGCCGGGCATGTAATACCCCAGGTCGGTGTAAGTACCTGCTGTCTTCCGGGAATGTGCTTCTAAAAAGTTGGCAAAGGTTTTCCGGGATGTTACCACTCCGTACGTGTCCGGATCAATCTGCCATGGCGCTCCGGGTTCCATCTCAATGGAAAGGGCGCGTAGACAGTTGCGTCTCCCGTATTTCTTCACGATCTCCCTTCGCATCCGGTACGTGTCTTGGATCAGTTCCTCATTCTCACCCGGTATGCCGTAGGTGAAGAATACCTCCACATTCACTTTCTTGGAGGTGATATAGTCAAGCATGTCATGATATTCGGCATTCGAGCAGAAGTATCCCTTGTTGCGACGTCTGATTTCCTCATTCCCCGTCTCCGGTGACAGGGCGATCACTCTGAAGTCTTCCGAGAACGTCTCGGCGAATTCGTCCACAAACTCTTTCGAGGTCACGCCGGTCGCCTCATGCATCCAGCCAAGCTTCTTGGCCAGCCCCTCAGCACGGATGCGTTTGAAAAGCCCGACGAAGTACTCTTGGTTGTCAGGGGTCGGGTCGAAAACAGTGTACATGGCCTCGTATCCGTAGGAGAGTGCCTGTTTGATATCGGCCATGACCGCATCGTGAGGCCGCCAGACCACCTTCTTTCTGCACGACATATACTCTTTTTGCGGGGTGAAGGAACCGCCGCACCACGTGCAGTTGAACGCGCAGCCTCTTCCCACGCAGAGCGGAAAGAGCTTGCAGCGGGCGGTGAACATTTTGAAATTCAATTTTTTGGATATTCCCTTAACCACGATAAACGGCAACGACACGTAATCGACGTAAGTCCTGTAGTTTTCGAGAAGCTCCATATTAGCCAAGCGGAGTTCGTTCAACATCTTTTCGTCAGCGCAGTAGGTTGTCTCGTTGGAGATGACCTTGCCCTCGCCGCCCCTCCATGTGAGGTTTGGCACACCGCCGAAGTCCCTCTCTCCTGCTCTTACCTTTTTAACGACTTCAAGAAGGGGGAGCTCTCCGTCACCGCGAATCACGCCGTCTACACAGTCGAAATCGCGCACGATCTCGTCGTGGAAAAAGCTTGCCGTAGATCCGCCGACGACGATGTAGGCGCTTGGACGGATCTCACGGATTTTCTTACATGACTCGATGACGTCGTGCGCCTGGTAGTGCCAGTGCAATGAAAGTGCAATCACATGTGCGGACATGGTCTTCAGACGATCCTGGAGTTGCCATGAGTTACGATTCATCTTTTCTACACCCTGATGAAGGACGTGACATTTCATTCCATTCCTAACGAGGTAGTCAGCGATGCCCAGCAATCCAAGGGGCATATAGTTGACCCACATGAACTGCCCGACCGGCTTGTAGTAATTGTTAAACTTCGGGGTGTGTAGGATAAGACAGTCCAGCTCTCGCATTTCTCTCCTCCCGGGGCCATCCGCCCCTGCAAAAAAGTCTATGGTTCGTAACGGCATTTTGGCCCCGCCTACGAGGCGATTAATCATAAAATAACAGTCAACCTGCATCAAGTGTTCAGAGTTGTGAAGATCGCTTGCCCCCAGTTTTTCCCTTGCGCGGCTGGGGTAGATCCTTTCTGAGGCTTCATAAGGCCCACGCTGAGGGCAAACAGGATGAAAGCGTCCGAGATCTTGAAACTCCGGTTTCCCCTTGAAACCTATGCAGCCAAACCTTAAAAAGGTTGGGCCGATGAACCCTCTTTAGGTCCCCACCCCGGTCGTGCAAGAAGAAAGCGCATCTTTCTTCAGATCCAGACGCAGGGGGGTTGGAGGGAAAAAACTCGGAAGTCGGCAACTCGAAAATCACCATTGACTATCCGGACGGGTTGTATTAAGAAAGGACTTGACCGGGACGTGCCCCGTCCCACCAAGGCGGGATAGGTGGGGTAGGGGGCACAATATGAAAGGAAACTACCTTTCCGGGAAGCCCCCGGCCTGTGGCCGGGGAGCTTCAATATCGATTCCTGGGTGGGAGGCATGAGAAAAAAAACACTGAAAGTTTTCCTCGTCCTCGTCCTGTGCTTACAGTCCATCAACGCTTTTGGCACAGATTGGGCTGATATTCAAGCCTTTCTAATCAAGAAAATCTCCTCCAGATCGCCTTTCGCGATGAGCGGGTCAGAATTTGCCAAATCTCTCTCTGCAATGGACAAATCCGGCAGAGAGCAGGCTATCGTGAGCCAAATTATCAAAGGCAACCTACCAGATTTTTTGAGAAGGTTGAAACCCGTCCAGCTGGTTCAAAAGTTTGGGGAGAGAAAAACAGTGACTGCGACGATCTTTGTGATGCCGGACTACCTGGCCATCGGGTCAGATCGCGACTTCTTATTGATGCCGATGGGTTGGTATGCAGCAACTGCAATAGCGGTCAGATTGGGTTTCATCCTGCCGACGAGAAAGATGGTGGATGCCATTTTCGAACAATCCGATGTCCACCTCTCGCCCGCCCCGATGCCTCCGGGCCCCCAAATGAGATCCCTGGCGTACTTCTCGGAGCATAATCGAAAGATCAAAGAACAACGCCTTTCCTTGGGCTGCCCGTTAGGTGCTTTAATCTCGGGCCACAAAAAAGATGTTGTCCTGACCAATCGGTTGGGTGAAACACTTGGGAGAGTCGCCATCTACGGCTGGCATCGCCTTTCGGGAATTCCTATCCAGCCCCTCACCATCGTCCATGGTGCAAATTACGCGGATTACAGCCATGGTATCCGTCTGGTCAGCGACGTGGTCTTGATCGATGGTGAACCCCGGTCCATTTACGAAATTTTAGAAGATCCAAGGCTTGCGACGATAGTGAGCGACGAGGGACCGATCCAAAAAATTTTACAGTTTATGGGCATTCATCACTTCTACCCAACCCAAGCCATTTCCTTTTGAAACTTACCGGTTTCCTCTAATCTTCCCTGATGGTTTTACAGCAGCGGAAGCCGAGATGATAGTTCTCATGGCTGTGAAGATCCATAACCCGGCTTCCGTGCCAAAAGGGCGCTCGCCAGCGGCACCAGTCTTGATGGGCATAGGTCGTATCGAAAATGAACCAGCTGCCTTTCATCTCCGTATATCCGAGCTCCTTACTGCCCCGACTCGCCATCTGGCTTTCGTTAAGAGGAAGGTTCATATGTTCCGCTGCGTTTCCATGCTGATCGTAGACTCCCAAGGCGCTGTGGCAATCCGGAAAACTCCCGGATGGAAACGTATTCGATCCGCATCCCGTCCAGCTTCCTCCATTGCAGCCAGAGGTTTTGAAACTTGAAGAAGCACATATCCCTTTCTGATAGTGGTCCCCGTAAGCCCAAACCTTGTGAGCGCCATATTTTGCGTTGTGAGCCTCCCGCATTCTTGCGATCGCTACATTGGGGGAAATACCTTTGGCGAGGTCGAAACGGTAATCGGGCGGTTCGAGGGCACCCGCGCAAGCCCCTTCCCATTCATGGGCGTCGCAGAGTCGCTTGCCCATGGCCCGACAGATGAGGGCTGCCTCGCGGGCGCGTACCCAAACCACCGGGTATACGCAGGGGATATCGGGAAACTCGAATTGATCGATACAGGCCT
>Ga0187772_10000054_pt1 | contig 40708 bp, 36 predicted proteins | sample 0116_SJ02_MP15_2_FD_133137 | JGI IMG/M metagenome (GOLD analysis project Ga0187772, IMG submission 133137) | Tropical peat soil microbial communities from peatlands in Department of Meta, Colombia - 0116_SJ02_MP15_20_MG | ecosystem: Environmental > Terrestrial > Soil > Wetlands > Peat | place... | reverse complement strand
GTTGTGTTCGTAGCCGTCTACCTGTACAGGATTTCAGTCGAAGAAAGAATGCTCGTTGAAGCATTGGGTGACGACTACGTTCAGTATCAGCGGAGAACCAACAAGCTCATCCCTTTCGTGTATTGAGCTTACCCAAAAGTTCCGCATGCAATTCGTGACGGGTCGAGATTGGATCCTGCAACGGGTTCATTAGGAGATTGCGGTGTGCGGCGTCTGAGCACTCAACTTTAGGTTCAAATCCCATCCAGCATGTCGTCTTCTGACTCGTTTCATGTTGAATTGGATGCGGTCGCCGGGATTTGAACCCGGGTTTCTGGTCTCGGAAGATTACCAGCGTGGCAGGCTTACACGTCCGCGGCGGACCTGATGTCCTGGACCAGGCTGTCCTCGACGCAGGATCTAGACGACGACCGCACGAGCCATGACGCTTCAGGCAGGGGTTAAAAGTGTAGCTAGTTCCGTTCAGGCTACTTTGACGCCCAGCGGCATTTCTTTGTCGGGCCCCAGCAACGAGAGACTGACCTCGTCGAAGGCGGCAAGCATCATGCACTCGGACACCACTCCTGCGACGGGCTTGGGTTTGAGGTTCATGACCGCGACAATCAGCTTTCCGGTGAGCTGTTCCCTTGTGTAGAACTGCTTTATCCCCCCGACGCATTGTTTCACGGTACCGTTCCCGAAGTCTATCATCAGTTTGTACATTGGATTCCTCGCCTGCGGGATGTCTTCCACGGAGATGATTTTACCAACTTTCATCTCGATCTTGCCGAATTCTTCGATGGACAGCGACATGGAGCGTGTGCATGTCCCCACGACAATTAAGCGTTGAGGAACCGTCAATCTACCGCAGACCAGATCATATGAGCTCGAGGGGCTTTGGGCGACCTCCGGCAACACGTCTCGGTCAGCCAATGTGAGTCTGAGAACGCCGCGAGATGTCCGGTCAGTTTGTGATGACGGCCTTCATGCATGCCTGTTGCAGAGCGACCTTGAAGGCCTCGGCCGATTCCCCGAGTGGGAACTTGTGCGTTATGGCGTCTAATAACTTCAGGCCGCCCCCAGCCAGAAGCTCTGTAGCTGCAGAGATGTCCTCCTCGCTGGCAGCATAACTGGTCACCAATTCAACCCCCTTGAGATAGAAAGCGGCGAGATCGAATTGGGCAACGGCCTTCTTGTCTGGGGCGCCGAATTGTAGAACCCTCCCGCCCTGTCTTACGACTCGCATCGCGTCTTCGAAGGCCCGAACGGCACCGGTGGCAACGATCACAAGCTCTGGGCCTTCCGGAAAGTTTGCCATCGCGTCGTCCACATGACTCTTTTCCGTCGGGTTAAACGACACGTCTGCCCCTGCCCGGTCAGCGAAGCTCCTCCTGAAGTCACTCACTTCCGCGATTCCAACCCTGGGAATCCCATACGACTTCAGCAGCTTCAGATGCGTAATCCCAATAGGGCCAGCGCCGTAGATGAGTGCGGATGCCGCTCCGCGGGCGCGCACTTCGTTAAGCCCGCGGATGCAACAACCCAGGGGCTCTATGAAACTCGCTTCTTCGTAGCTCAGGCTCCGCGGAAGCTCCACGAGCCCTCCCCTTTCGACGTTGAAGGCTGGGAGGATGTAGTACTCTGACAGGCCGCAAGGGACGAGGTTGTGCCTCCTGTATTCCCTGCAAAACGTGGGCTTTCCCCTCGAGCAAAGCTCGCAGGAGTAGCACGGCACGTGGTGGTGCGTGAATACCCTCTGGCCGACGAAAGCGCCTGCGACTTCACCGCCCACCTCAGCCACTTCGCCAACTGCCTCATGTCCGAGGACTTTCCCCGCTATCGCTTCACCGTAGACCTTCTCGACGTCGGTCCCGCATACCCCGCAGGCCCGCATCCGGACCAGTACTTCGCCTGGCTTTGGAGACGGCGTGGGCATGTCAATCAAGACGACCTCGCCGGGAGAGCCGACAACTGCTGCTTTCAAGCTAGATCCTCGAACGCCACGGCCAAAAGGTTCAGAGCTTAGGGCGGCTGCTAGGCCGGTATTGTGCCAGTGGCCTGGTCTCTGGCCTTGGCCTCGCTGAAGATGTCCATGGCTTCCCTCACCGTAGCGTTGTTGTGCACAATACCCCTAATCGCTCTCAACATGGCGACCGGGTGGTCGTTCTGCCAGATGTTCCTGCCCATGTCGACCCCTATTGCGCCCTCCTGCATCGCGTTGCGGACCAGTGTGAATACGTCCTCTTCTGTGTTGAGCTTCGGTCCCCCCGCCACGACCAGAGGGACCGGGCACCCATTTACGACCTTAGAGAAGCCTTCGCAGTAGTATGTCTTGACAATGTGAGCTCCGACTTCAGCCGCCAGCCTGCAGCTAAGACCGAGGTAGCTGGCGTCTCTCTTGTCCAGCTCCTTTCCAACCGCGGTTATGGCCAGGACGGGCATCCCGAGCTCCTCCCCCTCGTCCACAAGCTTCCCCAGGTTGAGCATGCTCGACTTTTCATTGGCCGTTCCGACGAATATCGAAAGCGAGACTGCCGCCACGTTCAGCCGAACGGCTTCCTTCATCGAAGTCATGATCCCTTCGTCGCTCAGGTCCTGGTGGAGAATGCTATCTCCTCCCGAGACGCGAAGAAGTATGGGGATGTCCCAGGTTGGATCGACGGACGTCCTCAAGACGCCCCGAGTGACCGAGATTACGTCCGCGAACGGTACTAGCGGCTCGATCGTCCTTCGGGGATTCTCAAGCCTGTGCGTCGGACCCATGAAGTAGCCGTGGTCGCACGCGACCATAACGGAATGGCCGGTGGAAGGCTTCACCATGCGCGATATCCTGTTCTTAAGACCCCAGTCCATTTTTACTGTCGAACACGCGACAGCTTGGCCCGTATTATAGGTTTGCAGAGGCCCGCGATTGCCGCCGCCACTCTACACTGAGGGAATCTCTGAAGAGGCCAAAGGTAGCCGCGCGTGAAATAAGGCTTAAAGAAGGCACCAAGACGGTCTCGAAGCAAAGGGCCGGTCGTCTAGTCTGGTAGGATAGAGGCAAGCGTCCAATCCCTTGGCAAAGAAATCCAGATTGGGACAGGTCGGGGGTTCGAGACCCATCGCCCAACCGACGATGAGCGGACTTCCCCCCCGGTCCACTTCTGTTTGCCTTAGGCAATGGACTGGCGCGGACGGCCTGAGGCCGCCTGCTGTGTCGGCTTTCTCGCTGGAATAGTGGTCGGACGGAATTCGAAGGTAGTGAGCACCACGCCGCAGCCAGCGTGATTCATTCGCAGGAAGGGGATTGCCCAGTTGGCTAATTTGCTTCGGAAAAAAGAGAGGCGTGCTACTACGAGTGACTCGAAGTCACCTGTAGCAGCACGAGGTATTCCTGTCCGCCCATCTGAAGGTCGATTGAGAGGATGTTGTAGTTACCCAGAAGACTGGGGCGGGCGGTCGCGTGGTAGATCATGGAACCACCGGAGAGTGTTCCCGACCCAACCAAGTTCGCCTGGCCTATCCCCATGACTGCCGATCCGCCCGTGAGTGAGACAGTCGTGTTGCCCAGGGCCAGCGATCCCGAGGACAGCGTCAGAGTATAGCCTTCACGCAGGGCTCCGGTGACCGTGAAGGTCACTGTTCCTGCAGCTGTGCCAATCGGTTTGGCGTTGGTGAAGTTCCCATACGTGCCCGATGTGCTGGTGAAGCTAATTGTCTCACCGACCGTTAGGGCTGGTGGGCCTTGGAACGAGGCTCCAGTTGTGGTTGCTGACTCCATGGTCTTCGCGTTCGGTGAGGACTGAGCCGGCACCTGAAGGCTGGAGCGGCTGGGCTGGACGTTGCCGGGTGCCTGGAATTTGTCATTCGGGTTGAGCGTTGCCGGGTGCAGTCCGGGCGCGTTGAATGAGTTGGTGGCGAGCTTGTTGCTGCTGGAAGCCTGGCTGCCAACCTCACTTGGCCGGGCTGCAGGAACGGAGCTTGCAATTACTGGATAGACGATCATCAGTGCCACCACGGAAAGCGCCAAGGCGGCACTGAGGACCCCGACCTTCTTGGTTCGTGTGCTCAATGGCATTTGTTTTCTGGACTGGGTTGGCTGGCACGCTAGTTGATATTATACTTTTGAACTCATGTACAACATCGTTGAACGAAGCCCGTGTCAAAGCGGGATGAAGCCCAGCGCCGATGAGCGGAGTTGCCCCAGCCTGTGCGCCAATAATTTGGGTGGCGCTCAAGAGGTGGCTGCTGGGCTGGGAACGCTTTCGAGCCTCCCCAGTCTTAGCGCGACGCCAGTCGCGGCAACGAGCAGGAGCCCCCCCGCAAGGAAGGTGGCGGCAAACCCGAACGCGATTGAGACGAATCCTGAGAGAATCGACCCCGCAAACGTCGCAGTTCCTACGATCGCGCTGTAGACACCGAGGGTTGAACCAGGGCTGCTCTTCACCGTGTTGAAGATCATCGTGTTCGAGGCGGTATAATAAATCGCGAAACCCAGCCCGGAACCGAGCGGATACAGCACCAGGGCGGGCAAGACGTATAGAGGCCTAGGGAGTATTAGGGCAAATACGCCGCTGCCGAGATAGGACGCAGTCCTCAGGAATAGGCCCACGACGGTCACGGCAATCAGGGAGCGCCTGCCGATGTATCGCCCGAAATACTGGAAAGCGAGGGTTTGAACGACCACTCCTGAAAGTATCACCCCGAAGATCTCCCCACTTGTGAGCGAGAAGCTGGAGAGCGCGGGAACGTAGGAGGTGTTGAAGATTCCACTCGAAAGGTAGAAGCAGATGATGGATATGTAGAGGAGTGGGAGGTAACTTGTAAGGCCGTACCTGAGGCCTCTGAATGCCCGCTTGAAGTCCGATACCCTCGGGACACTAAGGAACATAAGCGGCAGTGCGAGCAACCTGCTGAAGAAGCTCGGCCGTCTGAGCACAATTGACTCCCTCTCGAGGATGAAGGCTGGCTCCCGTACCATCCATAGAGTGAGGATAGCCGATATGAAGGAGAAGATTCCGAATGGAACCGAAAGGAGAATCAGCGGAAATGCCTGTACCCACACTGTGCTCAGGATGAGACCAATCACGTTTCCGACCCCTGAGGCCATTGAAAGTTTCGCGAATGCACCCGCCCACCTGTTCTTCGGCTCGCTTTCCATTATCAGAAGGTTCAGAGGGGTGGCCGCAGCCGCCGAGATGAAGGAGAAGACTGAGTACTGCGCAATGGTGCCGACTGTGTCCTGGCCATAGAAGGAGACCAGAACGCTCGCCATCACAAGGTAGCTCGCAAAAATCACGGCCTTCCGCTGGTGCAATCGGTCGGTGGTGAAACCCCAGAAAATGGCTGCGGGGATGCTCACGCCATTGAAGAATGCAACCGCCAGGCTTGCGTAGAGGGTGCCCGCGGTTATGCCGTTGAGTTGGATGATGTAGAGCTGTACAAGGGTACCGATCGATCCGGTAGCTAGGGAGACTGGCAGAGTCGAGTATACCCAGTTTACCCGCCCGCCATCACGCCCTGCCCGCGTCTGGTCGGCCCCCATGTTTATCCGCCCGTCGTACTCGGTTCATCTACTTTTTGGGGCGGAGAAAGCTTCCTCTACTCTGATTCCCCGGTCGTGGCTCGCGGACAAAGCCAGGCCGACCAGAAAAGCTGAACTAATACGCAGAGATAGCTACGCTGGTTGGGAATCCTAGGAAAGAGACTCGGAATCGCCATCCCAGATACGGTTCTGGAAGAGAACGGTTCGCTTCGGGAGAAGACCGTTAAGCTAGGAGCCATCGCCCGGGCTTGTGCCATCTACGGCGTCGATTTGGTTGAGGTGTTCAGGGACGAGCGGGGAAGGGGAGAGGCAAGGCTGATCAGGAAAGTGCTCGAATATCTTGAGACACCCCAGTACCTCAGGCGGAAGCTGTATCCCCTGGACGAGACGCTTCGGTATGCTGGTCTCCTCCCCCCACTCCGCATTCCGTCTCACAAAGCCAAAGTCCCACTGGAGAGGCTGACGGTTGGAGAGATTCGAGAAGGAGTCACGGACTCAGAAGGTAGGGTGGACGTCGGGCTGGAGCGTCCGCTGCTCTTGAAGGAGAGAGTCGGTGCGAGGAAGCGAGTAACTGTGAAAGTCGTCTCGAAGGACCCTTTGACGGCCGAACTCATGAGACGCCAAGACGTACACGAATACTGGGGGTTCGAGGTGGAGACAGTCAGCCTGGATGAGACGCTTTCTGATTCTAGGTTCGGGCTGAAGATAGCCACTTCGCGGTATGGGAATAGCCTACAATCTCAGGTCTACATGCTGAGAGAGGCGCTGCTAAAGGGAAGTTCGGCGCTCCTCCTCTTCGGCTCCCCGTCGAGAGGGCTCTTTGACATTGCAGGGCCGGAACTTACAAAGAGAGTGAACTTCGTGTTGAATGTCTTCGTTGACCAACACGTTGAAACTGTTCGGACGGAGGAGGCCATAGCGGCGGCCCTAAACCTCGTGAACACGCTCGTCATCTGACAGAAGGCGCGGCGGGCCTCCCGCTGGGCAGGGGCCTGGTACTCGGAAGGCCCGATTGGGGGCAGACTTCGCGAGGGCTCGGAAAGAAAAGGCTTTTGAACTGTTTGTAACTGGGTTCTCCGAAAATGGGTCACCGAAAGCATTCGGCGCCGCGAAGAGGCAGTCTAGCATACAGGCCAAGGGGGCGAGCTAAGAGCATGGTGCCAAGGATCAGAACCTGGCCCAAAGTCGACAGCCCGAAGCCAATGCTTCTTGGTTTCCCGGCGTACAAGGCAGGTACGATACATGTGATAACGGTGGACGACAGGCAGCGCACGCCAAACTCGGGCAAGCCGCTGTTCAACGTCGCAAGTGTGCTCGCTGTCCCCGAGGCAGATGTGAAGGGCGTCAGGTTGTACGGCCGCGAGAACGGCCACGATGTGGCACTTGGAGAGGCCCGGGAAGAGCCGCAGAGTCTCATGAAGCGAGTGTTGCCTGAGAGGATCGCCAGGGTCTCAGCCCTCGTTTCGACTGTCCCGAGAGAGGTCGGGCTCTCCCAGAACAAGCCGATAGAGCTCGAAGTTGAGGTAGGAGGCGGAGATTCAAAGTCTCAGTTCGAATATGCGGCGGGTCTGGTTGGGAAGAAGGTTAAGTTTTCAGAGATTTTCAGGCCTGGAATGTATGTGGACGTTCTTGGAGTGACCAAGGGCAAGGGCTTCGAGGGTCCAGTTACGAGATTCGGCATTAAGAGGAAGCAACACAAATCGAGGAAGAGTGTGAGGGCGGTGGGTGTGATAGGCCCCTGGCACCCCGCGGCAGTAATGTACACCATCGCGAGGGCTGGACAGAAGGGCTTCAGCCAAAGGACCGAGACAGGAAGGAGGATAATCACGGTAGCCAACGCGAAAGACGCACCGGTCACTCCAGCGGGGGGATTCCTCCACTTCGGGGAAGTCAAGGGTGACTACGCGGTACTGCGGGGGTCGGTGCCCGGACCAGCGAGCAGATTCTCACTCGTAAGACTCTCGGTGAGGAGGAGGCCTTCTGCAGTGATCCCGCCTCAGGTCATTGAGGTCAGCACGAGCATAGGGCGAACGGGCAAATGAAGGCAGACATACTAGAGGTCGACGGCAGCACGTCTCGGAAGGTGGACCTCCCGCCCGTTTTCGACGCGCCGCTCAGGTCAGACTTGGTGAGGAGGGCATACTGGTTGGTGAACTCACACGGACTCCAGCCCAAGGGCCGGGACCCTATGGCGGGAGAACGGACGACCGCTGAAACGCACAGCCCCCCGACGGGGACCGGCAGGTCGAGAATCCCGCGCGTGAAGGGAGATCGATATCCGCGTTCAGGATTGGCCGGGGGCGTCGCGAGCGTAGTCAAGGGAAGGCTGGCGCACCCGCCCAGGTCTGAGAAGGTGGTGTATCTCAAGATAAACAGGAAGGAGCGGAAGCTGGCCACGAACTCGGCGATCGCATTCACCTCCGATATTGATGCGGTGCAGGCGCGGGGCCACCAGCTGAAGAAAGCCGCGCTCCCCCTCGTCGCAACAGATGACATAGAAGCGCTGAGCAAGACGTCGGAGCTCGTGGCGTTTCTTGAGAAAGCTGGGCTTGGGGCCGAGCTCGCACGGCTCTACAACGGAGTCAGGAGGAACTCTGGCAAGGGCAAGCGAAGGGGCAGAGCGTACAAGGAGCCCGTGGGGCCACTATTTGTCGTCACGAACGACCGAGGTATAGGAAAGGCAGCTTCAGCGATTCCAGGAGTCGGAGTGGACAGGATAGAGAACCTGAACCTGTTAGAGCTCGCCCCGGGAGGCGAGCCGGGGAGACTCACGATATGGACGGAATCTTCGCTCGCAGGAATCTCGAGGACGGAGGAGGTAGAAGCCAAGGTTGAGACTTGAAGACGCGCAGAAGCTTCTGATTAGGCCCTACGTCACCGAGAGGACGTTCGACCAGATAGAGAGGGAGAACAAGCTGTGTTTCATCGTCGACGACAGGGCGACGAAGAAGCAAATCGCGAGCGCCGTAGAAGCACTATACGAGGTGAAGGTTCGGAACGTCAACACCTCTCGGACAGTGAAGGGAAAGAAGGCTTTTGTACGGCTCAGGGAGGAGAACTCGGCAGCCGACCTGGCTACGAAGCTAGGACTGGTGTAGTAAGATGGGAAAGAGAATACTGCAGCGGAGACGCGGAAAGGCAGGAATCCAATTCAGAAGCCCCAGCAGGGGTAAGATAGCCGATACCAGGTACCCCAACCTGCCACCTAGCACACAGGACAAAGCAGTCGTCACTGCCATCATGGACGAACGGGGCCGGAGCGCGCCTATGGTCCAGCTACAGTTCGGGGGCGGCAACTACGCATACCTCCCAGCTGTGGCCGGGGTGTCCGTCGGAAGCGAGGTAATGATGGGGCCGGCGTCTTCGGCTGCTTCGGGCAATATACTCCCGCTCGCGAACATACCGGAAGGAACGCGGATTTGCAACATAGAGCTCAAACCGGGTGACGGCGGCAAGCTGGTCAAAGCATCCGGTGGCTCGGCCATTCTCTTCTCGAAGGCAGGGGGAAGGGCAACCCTGAGGCTTCCGTCCGGAAAGAATGTGCTGGTAAGCGAGAACTGTCGGGCGATGGTGGGCGAAATCGCCGGCGGGGGGCGAAAGGAGAAGCCGTTCCTGACCGCCGGTGCAAGGCATCACGCCATGAGGGCAGCCGGGAGGGTTTATCCCAGGATGAGAGGGATTGCCATGGCGGTAGTCTATCACCCGTTTGGCGGAGGGAGGCATCAGCATCCCGGCAAGTCAACCAGCACATCAAGGAATGCACCTCCTGGTAGGAAGGTAGGACTGATAGCGCCAAGGAAGACAGGCAGAGGGAGATTGCCGAGAGCGAGCATGGAGGTAAGAGAGTAGATGCCAAAGGAATTCAGGTACAGAGGTCACACGCTCGAGCAGCTCAACTCTATGTCTACCGAAGCCATGCTGCAGCTCCTACCGTCCAGGGCGAGGCGGTCGCTCAACCGCGGCGTTTCCGAGGAGAAGAGAAAGCTCTTAGAAGACGCTAGGGCAGTTCGGGAAGGCAAGCTGCAGGGAGAGATCAGGACCCATGCGAGGGACATGATAGTACTGCCCTCCATGGTAGGCCTGAAGCTGAGCGTACACAACGGAAAGGAGTTTGTTCCACTCGAAATCAAAGCGGAGATGATAGGAAGGTATCTGGGGGAGTTCGTGATAACCAACAAGAAAGTGGTCCACGGTACTCCGGGCATCGGAGCCAGCCGCTCGAGCCTCTACGTACCCCTGAAGTAATTCCCGTCCTGGAGCGTTCCGCCGCGCTGCCCGCGGTTGGGATGCTGCTTCCCGCAGCGCCTTCACTTGACTACAGTTTGAGACTGGTCGTGGGTGAAGTTTAGGAGGTAGTGGGTTCCCCCCACCCCCCTTCCCGTCGCGCCGCTTGCCTTCCACCCTGTGAAAGATTGAGCGCCCGGCCACGCACCCGTGGTGGCCCCTCCGGCCCTGTTCGAGTAGACCACACCGAATTCAGTTCGAGTCATGAATGCGCGGATTTCCTTCCGGTCCTCGGAGAAGATACCGGCGGTCAACCCGTATTCGGTGTCGTTGACCTTCGCTATCGCCTCGTCGAGGGTCTTGAACGTGTCCACGACCATGAGGGGAAGGAAGAGCTCCTCCTTGAAGAGGCGATGTGCGCTGAGGAGGCCCGTGACCACTGTGGGCGTGACGTAGTAGCCCCTCTTTAGCTTGCCAGCCCTTAGGACCCTGCCTCCCAGGAGGATCTCCCCGCCCGATTTCCGCGCTTCCTCTACGACTCTCTTGTACTTCGTGGCCGCCTGCTCGTTGATGACCGGCCCCATGAAGACCTCTCTTCGTCTGGGATCCCCAACGGAGACCTCTTCGACCTTGGCTTGGAGTGCCCTTAGAAACCTCGCCCTGATTCCACTCTGGACGTAGACTCTGGAGGCGGCGCTGCACTTCTGCCCTCCATACCCGAAGGCCGCCCTGACGGTGCCTTCGACCGCCTTCTTCATGTCCGCGCTAGAGGTCACGACCACCGGGTTCTTGCTTCCCATCTCGAGGACCATCGGTTTTGGATAGGGTTGCTGGGTGAGGAATCCCCGGTAGAGCCTCATGCCGACATCCTTCGAGCCGGTGAACGCGATTCCAGCGATGTCCCTGTTCGTAACGAACTCTTCTTCGAAGTTTCCACCGGGGCCCGTCACGTAGTTCACCGCACCAGGAGAGACGCCGGCGTCCCGGAACACCTTGTAGAGCATGAGTCCTGTAAGGGGAGCCTCGCTTGTGGGCTTCAGGACCACGGTGTTGCCCGTCAACAGGGCTCCAAGAGCCATCCCGTTAGCGAGCATGAAGGGGAAGTTGAAGGGCGAGACAACCGGCCAGACTCCCAAGGGCCTCGCCAGCACCCTGCAGTTCTCGCCAGGCCCGCCGGGCCCGGTGCGTTCGACGTAGCCGTCGTTTTCTTTCATTACCTTGGAGTACAGTCTTATGGCGTCGACAGCCTCCCAGCACTCAGCCAGCGCCTCGAGCCTGTTCTTCCCGACTTCGTAGGTGATCGAGACCGCAATCTCGAACTTTCTCTGGTCGATCAGGTCTGCCGCCCGGCTCATTATCCTAACCCTGTCCTTCCAGCTCTTTTCGCTCCAGGCAGGGTAAGCCGCCTTCGCCTGCTGGATGGCCGCCTTAGCGTGGACCCTTTGACCAACTTGGAATCGGCCCACGACTATGGCGGTGTCGAGCGGACTCCTGTGCTCGAATTCGCCTGCCTTCGACCAGACCTCCTCTCTCCCGATGTACATTGGATAGCGTTTCCCGAGGACTGCGTCGAACTCCTTCAGAGCGGCCTCGTACTTCGGGTGGATACTCTCGTCTGCAAACAGTGTGACATAGGTTATCTTCGGCAGCGCCGCCTTTGGCATGAATGACGTCGGAAAATTTGCTCTACTTAACGGTTAGTCGGGAAGCATCAGGGAGCCTTCCGGGGACGTACTCCTCCTGCTCGGCCGCGGCGAATTCCTCCGCGACGATCACCTTCAAGTCGTCGAGGTCGACCTGCCTTCCCAGAATCGCCTCCATCGAGGTCATGGTGAGGGGGTCCAGGCCGCAGGGCCTGATGAGCTCGAAGTAGCTCAGGTCGGTGTTGACGTTCAGAGCAAAGCCGTGGTACGTGACCCAGTTGCTGACGGCCACACCAATGGACGCGATTTTCCTCCCAACTACCCAGACCCCAGGATGGCTCGGGATGAGCTCCCCTCTGATCTGGAATCTTTCAAGTGTCCGGACGAGCGCTTGTTCGATTCTGGCTACGTGTCTCCTGACGTCGTGGTCGGCGAGCTTGACTATCGGGTAGCCGACCAGCTGCCCCGGACCGTGATAAGTCGCGTCTCCTCCCCTCTCCACTTGGTATACCGGGACGCTCTGCGGCCTGAAGTTCTCTGGACTGGTCTTCTTGCCCAGCGTTATCACGTGCTCGTGCTCGAGCAGGATAAGCGTGTTGGGGATTTCGTCGAGGGCCCTCTGCTCCATTAGCCGCCTTTGGAGGTCCCAGGCCTCTTTGTAGTCGATTCTGCCCAAGTCTAGGACTTCGCCGGTCATAGTCTCAGCTGGTGGATGGGCCTCCCCGCGGCAGACTCTGACGCCTCCATAATCGCCTCAGGGAAGGTTGGGTGTGGATGAATCGTCTGCGCCATGTCCTCGACCGTGGCTCCCATCTCCAGGGCGAGGGCAACCTCGCTTATCATGTTGGAGGCCTCAGAGCCCACGATTTGAACTCCCAGGACTAGACCGGTGTCGGCCCGAAAGACGACCTTTACGAATCCCTCGGTTTCGCCGGCCGCGAGCGCCCTCCCGAGGGCGGCGAACGGAAACCGCACGGACTTCACCTGAAAGCCCGCTTGGGCCGCCCTGTCGGCGGTTAGGCCGGCACTCGCTATCTCTGGATCCGTGAAGATCGTCTCAGGTATGACGGTCCAGTCCGCGGCGCTGGGGAGGCCCGCGATGCACTCCGCCGCAACGATTCCCTCCTTAGAGGCCTTGTGTGCGAGCAGAGGCGGTCCCCTCACGTCTCCGACGGCGTATACGCAGTCTACGCTCGTCATCATTCTCCTGTCTGTGACTATGAAGCCTCGCTGGTCTGTATTCACGCCGAGGGACTTTAGGTTCATATTGTCGACCCTGGGAGCCCGCCCCACGCTCTGTAGGATTTTGTCGGCTTCTGAGCTAAATTTGCCTTGCGGGCTGTCTACCTCGACCACCGCCCGGCGGCCGTTCTTCGTGACCGAAGAGACCTTGGACCGTAGGCAGACCTTAGCCCCTCTCTCCTCAAGCTTTCGTTGGACGACGCGGACGACCTCGGGGTCCCCGCCAGGGAGCAGCTGGTCCATCAGCTCGACGATGGTTACCCTGCTTCCGAGTTTCTGATACATGCAGGCAAACTCGAGCCCAATGGCCCCGCCGCCAACTATCAACAGGTCTCCTGGGGCTTCCCTGAGCTCGAGCGCTTCTCTTGAGCCTATTACCGTCGACCCGTCGAATTCGATGCCAGGCAGCTGAATCGGTCTGGTCCCTGTGGCGATGACAATGTTCTTGGCGACGATCTCTTCCTTCTGAGAGTTGGCCGTGACAGAAACCCTGTTTCTGTCGACCAGCGACGCTTCACCCATGAGGATAGAGACGTGATTCCCCTTCAGCAGCGACTCGACCCCCACAACGAGCTTCCCGACGACGCTCGCCTTCCACCTCTGCATCTCCTCGAAGTCTAGAGAGACTCCCGTGAACCTGAGGCCGAACTTCTCTGAGCCTCTAGCTTTTTCATAAAGTTTCGAGATGGTTATCAGTGACTTCGAAGGGATGCAGCCATAGTTCAGGCACTCTCCCCCCAGCTTGTCGGACTCGACTAGCACCGTCCTAAGGCCGAGTTGGGAGGCCCTGATCGCGCACACGTAGCCTCCTGTTCCCCCGCCTATCACCACTACGTCGCACTCTAGCATGAACGGTGGTGTCGCGGCTCACGAGCCTGCTTAAACCTTCTCGAAGGGAGTGTCCTATAGGACTTCGGCGAGCAGTTTCCTCGAGTCCTGCAATGTTTCGATCACCCTGCTGGTGAACCTCGCAGCGTACGCCCCGTCGAAAATCCTATGGTCGAAGCTCAGTGACAGGTAGGTCATGTCACGGATTTCGATCTTCTCCTCCTTGACCACGGGTCGCTTCGTAATCTTGTGGACGCCCAGAATTGCGGCCTCGGGCAGGTTGATTATCGGAGTCGAGAAGATTCCGCCTATGGCTCCCACGTTCGTTATCGTGAATGTCGAACCGCGCACCTCGTCCAATGAGAGCTGTCCGCTGCGGGCCCTGCCGGCAAGAAGCTCTATCTCGCGCGCGAGCTCGAATACGTCCTTCCTGTCGGCGTCCTTCACTACGGGGACGACGAGTCCTTGCTCGGTATCGGTAGCGATGCCGATGTTGTAGTACTTCTTCAGAATGATGTTGGCCCCCTGCTCGTCCACCGATGAATTGACGAATGGAAACTCCTTCAAAGCCAGAATGACCGCCTTCATGAAGAACGGAAGGTATGTGAGTCGGACTCCTCTCTTCTCTCCGCTGCTCTTCAGCGCCTCTCGGAGGAGGACTAGCTCCGTTACATCCACCTCGTCTACGTGTGTCACGTGGGCGGCTGTATGCTTCGACCTCACCATCCTGTCGGCTATCGTCCTCCTGACGCCGTGGATTGGAACAAGCTCCTCCTTGCCGGCTGCGGCCGGCCTGGAGAGAGAGGGGGCTGCCGGCTTCTGGGAGGTGAGCACGGGCTTTGCTGCGGCTGCCCTGACGTCCTCGTCAGTGACCCTCCCCTGAGGCCCTGTCCCAATCACGGTCGCAATCTCGATGCCCAGTTCGCGGGCCAGCTTTCGCGTGGCCGGCGTTGCCGTGGTCTGAATTGGAATCTGCGACGAGCCTGGCTGGGACATGACGGGCGCTGGAGCCCGAGCCGGAGTCTGTGTGAGAGTCGTGGCAAGGGTAGACGGGGGGGCTGAACCCGCGGCACCCCCATCCTCGGCTATAACCATAAGAGTCTCTCCCACTTTCGCAGTTTCGCCCTCTCTAATCGCAATCCTCGAAACAGTCCCCGTCCTCGGCGAGGGTATCTGCACGTTGACCTTGTCTGTCATCACCTCAACGAGAGGCTGGTCTTCTCTTACTTTCTCTCCTTCCTTCACCATCCACTTGATGATTTCAGCCTCCGAAACGCCCTCGCCGATGTCCGGAAGCTTGAACTCGTACGCCAAAGGTAATCCCAAGTTTGCGCACTAGTCAGGAGCTATTAGTGTTTTCCCGCGGCGTCAATACTTCGCGACCTCCAGGGCTGCTTTGATGATTCGTTCGGCGCTGGGAAGGTAGTAGTCCTCAAGTTTCGCAAGTGGGACGACGGTGTCGAAACCGGCGACCCTCTTGACCGGCGCCCGTAGGTAATCAAGGCCGTTGTCTGCTAGTGTAGCGGCGATCTCCGCCCCAACCCCTAAGTTCTTCGGGGCTTCGTGGACTATCACCGCCCGGCCCGTTTTCTGGATCGATTCGAGGATCGACTTCTTGTCCAGTGGTGAGATGGTCCGGAGGTCAAGGACCTCTGCCGAAAGTGAGCTCTCCTTCTGAAGCGCTTCCGCGGCTTGCAGGGTCGGAACCATCATTGCGCCGTAGGAAACCAGCGTCAGGTCCGAGCCTGGCCTCACGACCTTCGCTCTGCCGATGGGGATGGTGTACTCCTCTTCAGGCACCTCGGCCTTTGGAGAGTCGTACATGCGCTTGGGCTCCATGAAGATGACCGGGTTGGGCTCTTTCAGCGAGGCGGCGAGTAGGCCCTTGGCGTCGTATGGATTCGAGGGGATTACCACCTTCAGGCCAGGCGTGTGGGAGAAGTAGGCTTCCGGCGAGTCGGAGTGGTGTTCAGGCGCCCTGATTCCTCCTCCGTAGGGGAACCTTATCACCCCGCGCGTAGTGAATCGCCCCCTGGTCCTGTTCCGCATCCTGGCAATGTGGCCGAAGATCTGGTCAAGTGCCGGGAGGGTGAACCCGTCGAACTGGAACTCCGCCACGGGTATCATCCCGCCGATGGAAAGTCCCACGAAGACGCCGGCTATGCCCAACTCAGCGAGAGGCGTATCGAAGACCCTGTCTGGGCCGAACTCGTCCTGCAGCCCCCTGGTCACCTGGAAGACACCGCCGTTCTTCCCCACGTCCTCACCGAAGACTGTGATCCTTGGTTCGGCCTGCATTTCCTGCCGCAGCGCCATGTTCAAGGCGTTCCTGATGTTGACGCCCTGTCTTCCGCCGGTTAAGTGAGTCTCTTCGGGATTGGGAGCGGGTGGGTACCCTGCGGAAATACCGAACGCCTCCTGCATTTCTTCCGTCAGAAGGCTGGTTGGCGTGTCGTACATGAAGCGGAACATCACGGTAGGGTCGGGAATGACGATGGACCTGTAGGTCCGCACTGCGTCCTCAATCTTAGCCTGAGCGGAAAGGGCGAGGCGCTGGAATCCCTGGTCGTCCAGCATGCCGTTGGATCGGAGGTACATCTCAAGCCGCGCGATGGGGTTCTTCCTCTCCCACTTCGCGACCTCGTCGGGAGCTTTGAGTTTGTTCGACACCAATTCCGCTGTCGTGTGTGGTCCAAGCCTGTAGGTGTAGAATTCGAGGAGCGTAGCACCCCTACCGCTCCTCGCCCTCTCGACGGCGTACTGAGTCGCCTCGTAGGAGGCAATCACGTCGTTCCCGTCGACGAGAATCCCTTCGAGGCCATAGGCAGCGGCCTTCTGGGCAATCGTCTTCGAGGCAGTCTGCCGCTCCCTTCTGACCGATATGGCCCACTGGTTGTTCTCGACGACGAAGACCACAGGGAGGTCGAAGACCCCCGCGAAGTTCAGCGACTCGTGGAAGTCGGCTTTGGAGGTACCTCCGTCGCCGGTCGAGACGAGCACCGCTGAGTCGTCGCCTTGCAGCCTTCTCGCGAGTGAGAGTCCAACGGCGTGAGGCAACTGCGTGGAAACGGGGACCGCAAGGGGGAGCATGTTCAGTCCGTCAGGAATCTGCATCCCTCGCTCGTCGCCACCCCAGTATTGCAGGAGCTGGTGGGCGGGCAACCCAAAGGCGAGCATTCCCGCGCTGTCACGGTACATGGGGACGTACCAGTCACCCTTTGCGAGGGACATTGCGAAGCCCACCTGGGCTCCCTCCTGTCCCTTGCAAGGCGCGTAGGTCCCAATCTCCCTCAGGGTGGAAAGGTTCGTCGCCTTCTCGTCGAAGTGGCGACCGACAAGCATGTTCTCGTACATCCTCATGAGGACGTCCGCTCCGATGGCTGGCTCCTTACCTATGAGAGCCCCCTCGGGGGTCAGGCGCTGGTACAGCACGTCTTCAACGCGGTCTATGTGGAAATCGGCCTCGCTGAATATTTTGGGCCTCGCCTCGCTCCCCGTCTTCAGTGAGTCAGACTCGGTCAATTCTGGAACGGAGCCCCGCGATTCATGCTGGAATGTCTCCCGAGAGGTTGTCGCTCTTGATGACGGAACGTATGTAAAACTCTCCTGCGCGATAGCTGCTTCTCACGAGGGGGCCCGAAGCCACGTACCGGAAGCCGAGAGATACTCCGATCTGCCTGTATCTCTCGAATTGCTCAAGGCTGATGTACTCCTCAACCCGAAGATGCCTCTTCGAGGGTCTGAGGTATTGTCCGACCGTTAGGAAATCCACCCCGGCGTTCCGCAGGTGGACCATCGCCTGAGAGACCTCTTCTTCGTTCTCTCCTAGGCCCACCATGATCGACGATTTCGAGTACACCCGGCAATTGAGCTTCTTGATGTTCTTCAGGACAGAGAGAGACTGCCAGTAGCTCGCCCGAGGGTCCCTGACTTTAGAAGTAAGCGACAGCGTTGTCTCTATGTTATGTGCGATTACGTCGGGTCGGGAATCGACGATGGTCCTCAGAGCGTCGAGGTCGTTCTGGAAGTCTGGTATGAGTATCTCGACCAGGAGCCCAGGCATCCTCTCCTTCACCAGCCTCACAGTCTTGGCGAGATGCGACGCTCCGCCGTCCGGGAGGTCGTCACGGTCCACCGAAGTAAGGACGACATAGCTTAGACCCATTCTAGAGAGCGCAAGCGAAACGTTCTCAGGTTCAAGCTCGTCAAGGACGCCCCCCGGCCTGCCTGGCGTCACCATGCAGAACCTGCAGGCCCTTGAACAGACGTCCCCCATAAGCATCAGGGTGGCCGTCCCTCCAGTCCAGCATTCGTGAACGTTGGGGCAGTGTGCCTCTTCGCAGACCGTGTGCAGGCCAAGATCCCTGAATAGTTCCTTTAGGTCTTCGTAGCTCCCTCCTCGAGGCGGGAGGACGGTCAGCCAGTCCGGCCGTGTTTCAGCTTGCATTGGCCTACTGTCCGACTACCAATTTCAGCCTGTCAAAACTCTTTCCGGAGAAAGTCCCGTTACATGCCTCGCATCCGTCCACCGTAAACCCTGGGTCGAGGTCACCGTGAAGTCCGCACATTAGGTGATTGAAGCGGATGTAGTCGCACACGTCGGTCATGGTCCTTAGTGCCTTCCTCTGGTCGGGATTCTCCGAAGCTAGAATCTCGGCGATTTTGTCAGCCGCCTTCGCCACCATCTGGTCCCTTTCGAGATCAATCATTACTCCCCTGGCCTTCCTGGAGTAGTTGCTTACGGACGCCTGGGTAACACCAAGACGGATTGCAATCTGCTGCTGAGTTAGATTGTACCTGTCACAGAGCCTCTTCGAGACCATGGCCCGGAGAGCTGGAAGTGCAGACTTTGAGACCATTTCATATGGGTTTATCATTGAGCCTTATCACCTATGTTATAAGGCCCGTTATATAAGCATAGTCGAGACTTCAACCGCCCTGACCCCCATCGAGGGATAGGTACGGACGCTCCCCCCTCTGGTCCTGACTCGGTTGAGCCGCAATCTTACATAGAGGCGGACTGCACGCCGGAGACCGAGGGGTCGTCGCTGCCAGAAGAGAGCGTTTTCGAGCTATTCTCGCCTCCGCTCATAGAGGCTCTGAAGGAGCGGGGCTTTGCCTCGCCGACGGATCCCCAGATGAAACTGGTGCCTCTCGTGCAGGTAGGAAGGAATGCCCTTCTCATGGCTCCGACGGGCACCGGGAAGACCGAAGCCGCTTTTCTTCCGATCCTAGACAGGCTAATCAGGGACGGCTCCGCCAGGGAGAAAGGAACCAAGCTCCTCTACATCACCCCGCTCAGGGCCCTGAACAGGGACATGTTGGAGCGAATGCAATGGTGGTGCAAGCGCTTCGACGTCCGACTGGGCGTCAGGCACGGCGACAGTACCCAAGCAGAGAGGACGAACATGAGCGTCGCGCCACCCGACATCCTAATCACCACGCCTGAGACGCTCCAGATTCTCCTGGTCGGCCGAAGAATAAGGGACAACCTTTCGACACTGCGGTGGGTGGTGGTCGATGAGGTGCACGAACTTGCTGAGGACAAGAGAGGCAGTCAGCTCTCCGTCGGGCTAGAGAGGCTGAGAACCCTCGTGAGCAGGGAGCTCCAGGTCATAGGGCTCTCCGCGACGGTCGGCTCTCCTGAAACGATTGCCAGATTCCTGGTGGGCGATGGCAGGAGCTGCGACATCGTCAGGGTGCCAGTCGAGAAGAGCCTAGCGCTCAAGGTCGTGGCGCCGAAGCCTACCAACGAGGACAAGTTGCTGGCGGAGGCAATCTACTCGTTCCCAGAAGTCAGCGCAAGGATGCGCACCATCAAAGAGCTCGTCGAGAGGTACAAGTCCGTGCTCATCTTCACAAACACTCGAACAGAAGCGGAGGCGCTGGCTAGCAGGTTCAGGGTCTGGGACCCCAAGTTCGCCCTGGGCATCCACCATAGCTCTCTGTCCAAGGCTACCAGGGAGGCTGTGGAGAGAGAGCTGAAGGATGGCAGACTCTTCGGCGTAATCTGCACGAGCAGCCTCGAGCTCGGGATTGACATCGGTTTTCTCAATTACGTAATTCAGTACAATTCGCCCCGACAGGTCACCCGTCTGATACAGAGAATAGGGCGGAGCGGGCACAGGGTCGGCGAGGTTTCCAACGGTCTCATCATCACCCAAGACTCCGACGACATTCTGGAAGCGATGGTCCTGTGCAGGAAGTCGGTTCGGGGCGAGCTGGAGCCTCTCGAGCCGGTGCTGGCTCCTTACGATGTCGCGATCCATCAGGTCGCAGGCCTCCTGGTGGAGAGGAGTTCTTGGAGCGTCGATGACATCTTGGCAATCCTCAGAAGGAGCTACACGTACTCCGCGATGAGTGAGGAGAAACTCGGCAGGGTGCTGACCTACATGCGTGAACGCTACCCCAGGCTTGCGATGTTCAGCGAGTCCGAAAGGAGGGTGTTTAGGACGAGGGACCTCAAACCACTCTTTGGATATTACTTCGACAATCTCTCCATGATTCCCGATGAGAGGCAATACCTAGTCATGGAGGGCGACCGGTTCGTGGGAGCGCTCGATGAAGCATTCGTGTCGGAGTACGGCGAGGTCGGCGTGAAGTTCGTGGAGGCGGGGAGGTGCTGGAAGATAGAGCAAATCTACGGCAACAAGGTCTACGTGAAGGCCGAGGACGATCCCACGGGCGCAGTGCCGAGCTGGGTGGGAGACGAGATACCTGTCCCGTACGAGGTCGCCGTGGAGGTTGGAAAGATTAGGCGGTTGTACGCCGAGGAAATAGCGAGGGGCGGCCAGGAGAAGTACATAGACGAGCTCAGCGCGACCTACCCGGCCAGCAAGGGCGTCGTAGCCGAGGCGCTGAAAGAAGTCTCGGAGCAGCAATCTGCGAGCCTTCCGATCCCTTCCGACAGGCTGGTCACCGTTGAGCGCTGGGACAGGTATGTAATCATACAGGCATGCTTCGGTCACAAGGTGAACCGACTTCTGGCCAGGGTGATTGGCCACCTGATTTCAGAGAAGATTGGACAATCAGTGGCCGTTCACCAGGACCCATACAGGGTGGTAATCGAGGCGGACGTATCCGTCGCGTCTGTGTCCTCTGTCCTTCGAGAGCTCCCGAGGCTCGACCTTCTTCAGGTCACCCAGAGGGCCGTTGAGAGGTCGGGTATATTCAAGAGGAGGCTGATTCATGCGGGCAAGAAGTGCGGAGCGATAGCCAAGGACGCCGACTACGCGAGCGTCTCAATCTCCGGACTGATAGAGGCGATGAAGGATACGCCTGTCTACGACGAAGCCATGAATACAATCTTCCACGACGACCTCGACCTTGAGAAGTCGGTGGAAGTGCTAAGACTGATGGAGACTGGGGCGATAGAACTGGTCCAGATCGACTTCGAAGGTCTGTCCCCGATAGCGAGGATAGGAATCGAGGAAATCAGTCGGAGGGGAGAGATCGTCTCGCCCGAGCGTCTCAGGGCACTGCTACGGCAGTCGACGATGGGCAGGATTCAGGACACCTTCTTGGTCGCCGTCTGCACGTACTGCTGGAACTTCCTCGAACTCCGGAAGGTATCGGACCTGGACGGCCTCCTCGCGTGCCCCAAGTGTGGAAAGCAGACCATTGGGTTGTCGACCGAGTCATATGAAAACGTCTTCTCGCTGGCGATGAAGGCGAGGAGCAGAACAGCGCTTAGGGGGAGGAAGGAGAGGATTGTGGAGTCCATTAAGAAATCTGCAGAGCTGAGGAAGGAATACGGACATGCGATGGACCTCCTGATGGCAGGTAGGAGCATCAGGCTGGGCGACGCTGCCACCCTGGCTGAGAAATGGAGAAAGGACGGTCGGGACCTGATCGACCTGATAGTCGAGGGCGAAAGAGACGCCCTAAGGCGTCGCTACTTCGTTGCCGCCTCTTGAGAGAATCATGGTCATCAGGGTCTTCTCATCAACTTCGGCCCTCGTCCTCCACCCTATGTGAAGCAGCATCTTGTCGTCCTGCTCGAGGTACCCACGCTTCACGTACCTGTCGAGCGAGTACTCGACTCGCCACTTCGGGAACTTCTCCCGCAGGAACTGCTCCAGCTCCCTCCTTCCAACCCGCCCTTGTTTGGCGTTGACGAAGGCTATCGAAGCGGCCAACACGGCAAGGTCGTCGATGCGAATCCCGGAGGTTTCCGCCTCGGAGATCGTCGGGGGGTCTCTGAATCTCAGCAGGAAGCGTGAGGTGTCGTCAGTCCCTTCTGGGCCTTTGACCTCGTAGACTTCGAGGCCAAGCGGAGCGATGTCTTCCGAAAGCACCTCCAGAATCTTCCTGTAGTCCCTGCCGAGATGCCTCTTCATCTCCCAGCCCTTTACGCCGGGATTCCTACTCCTCTGCAGGATGAGTGTTTGGAACGCCTTGCGAACCTTGCGGTCCAGGAGCGCTCTTTCGTTGGACTCCGTCAGTCGTCACCTCGGATCGAGACGGCGACCGACTTCGGCGTGCCGGACGCCTTCTTCACCATGGGGGCAACCCAGATTTGGCCGGTCAAAGCGTCTGTCTTCAGCGTCGCCCTTCCCTCGCTTATTAGGAAGGCAAGCAGGTAGGCGCGTATCACTTTCTCCTCGAAAGTCTCCTTGCGTATGAATGCCTCGTAGTCGGTCCATTCGCCCTTCGAGACCGAGAACAACTCCTCGTGTAGCGATTCAAGTCGGTCTTGGAACTGGTCCTGTGTGAAGATACGGAGCTGGAGAAGGTCTCCAAAGTCGATGGTGCCGGGTCTGATACCATAGGTCCCGAACTCGGCTTTGAACCGTTCCGACATCGGGGCGAGGTCGTTCCAGTACACGAACGCTTTCTCAATGCCTTTTGGCGAGAGCTGGTCGACCTGAGCCAAAGGATGCCAGCTGCGGACGAATGCATCAATCAGCGCCTCTTTTGCGATTAGCTTGACCTTGAACTGTATGAGTAGGGGGTCTATGTAGAGCGAGGAGGCTCTGTGTTTCAGCCATTCGTCCTGCAGCTTCAGTATCTGGGCGAGCTCGAGCATCGCCTCGGAGTCGAGCAGTAGTTCGTCTAGGAACTTCCACTCCGGGAGGTGTTTTCTGAGGACAGCTATCTTCTCGAGTATGTCGACCTCGAACGGGTTGGCGCTGCTCGACTTTATGGACTCGCAGAGCGCAATGACCCGCATGAGGTCTTGAACCTTGTTCTCGTCCACGCTAGCTCGCCTTGAGTTCCTTCACTTCTGATGCCCCGTGCACGGCCTGGACTGTGATTACGTGGGCACTCCTGTCAAAGACCGTCAGAATCGACGGCGTGATGACGATGTACTGAGATGCTTCTTTCCGCATCTGCGAGAGAATCATCTTGAACATCGCTTCCCTGTTCCTGGGATCCATATGGATGTCGAATTCGTCCATTCCGCGGATGGGCGAGACAATCCTCGATTGAAGCGACAGAGTGAAAGCCATGAGGGCCACTGACCTCTCCCCTCCGCTCTGGGTGAATGGGTCGAGCGTTGTTGGCGCACCACCTCGAAAGCCCACATAGAGGTCCATCCCCGCGTCCTCGATGTCGCCTTCTTCGTCCAGCCGGATGAAGCCTGTGGCATCGGCTGCAGCCAGAATCGATTGGTAGGCTGGGTCAATCGACTCCACCAGCTCGTGGATTGCGTCTTTCCAGACTTTCTTCCTGAGTTCCAGCTCCGCGAGTAGAGCCTTCTTGTTATCCTGGAGCTTCGCCAGCTTGACCTTCAGCTCCTCGATATTTCCGGTATAGTCGTTGTAGATTCTCTCGGCATCGTCGGGAATGTCCTGGAGCTTTTGAAGGTGGGCCGAGGCAAGCTTCAGCTCTTCAGAGACTTCGTACGGCTGCCGCTGGGTCTCAACCTTCGGCCCAGCTTTGTCGAGGTCCGGTTTCATCTTCTCAAGTTCCTCTCTGTACTCCCTGGAAGATCTTTCAAGGTCTCTCAGTTCCGACTGGGTGACCTTGATTCTGTAGGAGAGGACCTCGAACTTCACTTTGAAGAGAACGTAGTCCTCGGTCATTCGCTTGATGAGATCTTCGGTCTTCGCAATCTCGGGTTGAAGCGTGGAGACCTCACGGTCCAGCTCTAACTTCCGTCTGGCCGAGTCCTCGGCTCCAGCTGAGCCCTTCTTGAGGATGTAATCCACGAACTCCCTGAGCCGCTTCGCTCCCTTCGAAGTGTCGTCTGTGACCTCCTGAATCGCTTTGTCCAATGCCTTCATGTCGTCTGCCAGGGCCTTCAACGCCTCATCGGTGGCCTCGTCCTTCGACCTTTCCTTCTCAGCGCGCACCAACGCGTAGTAAAGCTTGTGCAGCTCGACCTGCTTGTCTAAGAGAGAAGCGTGCGTTTTGTCTGCGTCCTCCCCGACCTCCGTCTGCTCTCCCTTGAGATCCTCGAGCGTACCGGTCTTGCCCAAGATTTTTTCTTCCACACTCTGGAGGGCCTTGGAGAGTTTAGCCTCCGTGCTCCACAGCAGCTCTCTTTCGAGGAGCGCCCTGTGCTCGGTGAGCCTCCTCTTCTCGAGGTACCTGTCGTAGATCTGCTTCCAGTACTCGAGAGCCTGGTTGGCGTTGTCAACGAGCTGCATGAGAGAGCTCTCCTCCCCTATGAGACCGCTGAGGTCCTGCTCAGCCTGTAGTATCCTCTCCCTGAACTCCGAGAAGCCGACGGCGTCCTCGACCATCTTGAGCCTCTCCTCAGGCGACACGGCTCCGAGCTCCTCTATCATCCCCTGGTGCATGATAATCAGAAGGTTGTCGGGGTTAATTCCGAATTCCGCCAGCAGCCGAACGACCTCGCTCTTGTCGATCTCCTTGTAGTCCGCCTCGAACCAGTAGGAACCGTCCTTCCTGAGATAGCGGCTAAGCATGAACGTATCAGACTTCGAATATGGTATCGGCCGTCGGCCGTTGACCGGTGTGTTGTCGAAGACCAGCGAGACTCGGGCTATCTCTTTTCCTCTTCTTATCAGGTCGGAGAGCTTCCGCGATCTCTCAGTATATGCCTGTCCGAACGCGACGGAGATTGCCAACAGCACCGAGGACTTCCCAGCTCCATTTGGCCCGACTATGAGGTTAAGCCCGCCGCGCAGAGGTATCCTCGCGTACTCGTAGCTCATGAAGTTCTCCAGGATTATCTCCTTGACATTAGTGGGAGGGACCTCCTTCTCTTTCGAGACCTCCGCGGTTCTCCTAGCCAATTTGCTGGGGACCGCGCCGCCACCTGGGATTTAGAGATTGCGCATGTTTGGAGAGATTTTGGAGACGTAAGGGCTTAAATCGCTCGCCGCTCTTCGGACCCGTTCTTGAACGACAGTCGGGGCTTCGAGTATCTCGTTGGGCCGGTCAGGGAACTCCTCAAAGAGTCGGGAATACGGGAACCTACGCCCCCGCAGGCGCAGGCCTCGCCTCGCATAGCTGCTGGGGAGAACGTTCTAGTGATAGCGCCCACTGGGTCCGGGAAGACCGAGGCGGCGATGCTCCCTCTCCTGAGTAGGCTCGTCGCAGGTGGACACGGAGAGGGGATATCGCTCCTGTACATCACCCCATTGAGGGCGCTGAATCGGGATATGCTGCGCCGTCTGAGGCTCTGGTGTTCGAAGCTGGACCTTACGATTGACATCAGGCATGGAGACACTCCAGTCCAGCAGAGGAGCAGGCAGGCGAGCCACCCGCCCGACGTGCTGATCACCACTCCCGAAACGCTGCAGGCGGTTCTTCCCGGCGCCCGGATGCGCGAAAACTTGAGACATCTGCAGGCTGTCGTTGTAGACGAGCTCCACAATCTGGTCGAGAGCAAAAGGGGCGTCCAGCTTTGCGTCGGCCTCGAGAGGTTGAAGAGAATCGCCCCCAGGTTTCAGTTGGTCGGGCTGTCGGCGACGATTGGCACACCCGAAGTAGCGGCGGACTTCCTCTTCGGACAGGAGCCCCGCGCGGTAGTAAAGACCGACGCTCCGAAGGCCTTCGAGTACCGCATAGAGTATCCGACACCCGAGCCGAGCGGCAAGTCAGCCGCTAAGCAGGCCTACGCTGCGCCAGACCTGGCGGCGAGGCTGGACAGAATCGACAGCCTAATCGAAACCCACAGGTCGACTCTCATCTTCGTGAACAGTAGGACCCTTGCGGAGATGCTCGGGGAGAAACTCGGGAGGATGAGGGGGGACGTCGGGGTCCACCACGGCTCGCTTCCGAGGGAGGAGCGAGAGAGGGTTGAACAGTCGTTCAAGGCAGGGGAGACCAGGGCTCTCGTATGCACCTCGACGCTCGAACTCGGGATCGACGTCGGGTCCGTGGACCTGGTGGTACAGTACATGTCACCTCGCCAGGTCACTTCGCTTGTCCAGAGAGTTGGGAGAAGCGGCCATAGACTGAACCAGGTCTCCAAGGGGGTGGTGGTAACCGTGTCCGCCGACGACATACTGGAATCGTCGTCCAGCATTACCGCTGCCGGGCAGGGGGCCTTGGAACCGACCCGGCCCTACGTGAATAGTCTCGACGTCCTGGCACATCAGATTGCGGGCTTCGCAATGGACCTGGGGGCGATGGACGGCCAGGAGATGCTGCAGGCGATAAGAAACGCAAACTCCTTTGCGACACTCAGCTCGGAGAGCTTCTGGAAGGTTGTCAACTATCTTCAGGAGCTACGGAAGGTCAGGGTCGAAGAGGGCAAAATCAGTAGAACGGCAGCGACAAGAGGATACTACTTCGAGAACCTCTCGATGATACCGGATGAGACCAGATACATGGCACTCGATGTGACGACCAACCAGATGGTCGGAATACTGGGCGAGGAGTTCGTGCTGTTGCATGCGAAGATAGGCGTTCACTTCGTCTGTAAAGGGAAGATCTGGCAGATCGAAAAGATAACGGACGACAGGAAGATCTACGTCACACCAGTGGACGACCCCCTGGCAGCTATACCAGGGTGGGACGGCGAGATGCTGCCGATTCCGTTCGATTTGGCGCTCAGGACGGGGAGGCTTCGGAGGCAGATTTCTGAGGCGATGAATGAGGGCGAGGAGAGGCTGAACAGGGTCCTCGAGGAGCTGCCATCCGACTCTCCCGCAAAGGCGCTCGTCGTCGAGGAGATTGAAGAGCAGAGAAACAGGGGCGCGCCGGTGCCTTCTGACAGAGAGATACTTTTCGAGGGTTTCGACAAATTCCTTATCGTTCATCTGAGCTTCGGCGAGGCCGTCAATCGTACCTTCGGATACGTGTTTGAGGAGATACTCTCGCGAAGGGGGCTCGTACAGCTCTGGTGGATGGATGGGTACAGGGTGCTGATGGAACTTACCGAGGACACGAAAGAGCTCGACCTGGACTCCCTCGCAAAGGAACTGACAGGGCTATCTCCGGATGAGTTCGAGCGCGCCTACGCGGTGGCGGTCCAACGGAACTTTCCTTTCCCCGGGCGGGTGAAGACGGTGGCCGAGAGGTTCGGGGCCATAAGGAAGGGGAGGCACATCTCCCATCCGAACCTTTGCTCGCTGCCGACGCGTTTCGAGAAGACACCAATCTACGAAGAGGCGCTGCAGGAGACGGCCCGAGACCTCATAGACATGGCTGGGGCAAAACAAGTTCTAGAGATGATCTCGTCAAGCGAGATTCGGGTCAGCTCTTTCCAGGCCGGAGAGCGCCCGACGCCGATGGCCTACCACCTCCTCTATCGCTATCTCGACGTTCCCGAGGCTGTGGCGCCGGACTCCCTTGGGAAGTCCTCGTTTCTCAGAATGAAGGCAAGCATCTTCGGGACCCGCGTGAGCCTGGTGTGCGTGAAGTGCGGTGCGGACCAGGGGCCCACTACGGTAGGGGATCTGCCAGAGGAGCCCCGATGCTCGACGTGTGGTTCGGGGTTACTGTCGCCATGTTTCTGGGCGACATCGGAGGCAGTCGAGCTTCTAAGAAAGAAGCAGGAGCATCTAGCCATGAACGACGAAGAACGGAGCAAGATAACCCGTGTCAGGAGAGCGGCCGACCTGGTTCTGTCGTACGGGAAGAAAGCCGTGGTCGCCCAGTCGGTGTACGGAATCGGCCCTCAGACCGCATCCAGGATCTTGGCGGAGATGCACGAGGATGAGGAGAGCTTCTACCGGGGGCTGCTCGAAGCCAAAATCAGGTTCATCACGACGAGGCAGTTCTGGTCGGACTAGAAAATGCCTTTAACGCGAGTCGACCGGGGCCCGGTAAGTTGGTCCTAGCTGCGAAGGTCTTCCTCGTGAGGGAGAAATACGAACTGGACGTGCTCGCCCAGAAGCTGAAGACCTTCAAGGTCGAGCAGGAAACAACGGTGGAGGGACAAGATTTCGATCTTGTGTCAGAGATCGGAGACCTTGTCGTTGGTAAGACGGAACTGGAAGGGGTGTTTTCCTTCGACGTTGTGTTCGTAGTCAAGCACCGAGGCAAGCCTCTTCCCGTTGCAAGAACCTACGAGGCACCGTTCAAGTTCGACTTCTTCAAGGATCGACTTCTCCTGACCGTGTTCGAGAAGAAGGCCAGGGCGAACAATGTCGCGAACGAAGTCAGCAAGGCGGTCTTCCTAAGCCTGGGCCAGGTCGTTGAAGCGAGGATCGCCCCCGAGACTCTCAGGAGCTTCCACGAAGAAAACTTCGACGACACGAAGATCATCTTCTACGATGACGTCGATCTCCCCAACATCAGCAAGTTATCCCTCTATGGGGAGGTCCTGGGCCTGACCTCACTGTATTCAGACTACCTGACCCATGGCAAGCTATGGTACATCGTCTTCAAGAGCAAGAAGTTCGGGTATGTGATCGGCCTCACGAGGAACTGCGTAGTTACCGCGTTCAGCAGGATGGAGATGGATGAATTCAAGCTCTTCATCAAGGACCAAGTCTTTCCCCTGATCGCCTAGCTCATAGCCCATACGGCGGCGCGAGGTAGGCGCAAACCTCCTCCCTTCGAACCGGGCATGAGATTTAAACCGCCCTATTCGGCTCGCCGAATGGGTTGCTCAGGATAGTGCCTGGCGAGGCCGCTCTGATTTTTACGTCGTCGGGAAGCAGCACCCTCCTCATATCTGACCTGCATCTGGGTCTGGAGAAGGAGATGGCTAGGAAGGGATTTCGGGTCCCTTCGTACACCGCCAAGATGGTGGAGCGGATTAAGAAGATCGCGGACGAATACAAAGTCGAGAGGATTGTGATTCTTGGAGACGTGAAGCACTCTGTGGGGAAGGTCGAGGACATCGACTGGGGCATCCTCCCGTGGTTCTTCGAGACGATGCTCGACCTTTTTCCCGTAGTCGAAGTAGTGCCCGGAAACCACGACGGTAGCATAAAGACGTTCGTTCCCCAGAGGGTCAAGCTTCATCCATCAGCGGGCGCAGTACTCGGAGAAGGACGGTCACGAGTGGGGGTCGCGCACGGCCATGCGTGGCCCTCGGAGGCGGCAATCGCAACTGGCAGATTGGTCATCGGCCACTCGCACTTCACCTACGAGATGAGGGACAAGTTCGGAGTAAGGTCCCGTGAATCCGTCTGGATCTCCGCCCCGTACAGGATTGAGGATCTCCTTTCGAGCGCGGGCTACTCCAGTGGGAAGAGCGGCGTTGGCGAGTTGATAGTGATGCCGCCATTCAACAGGATGGTTGGTGGCCACCCAGTCAACCGGCCGGGTTCGTTCAAGTTCGGCCCGGTGATGTCGTCAGGCTGCGTGACGCTCGACGGCGCTGACATATTCCTGCTGGACGGAACGAGAGTCTCCTAGCCAGCGTTTGGCTGGTTTGGACTATCGCTGGTCGTGCTGGTTGTGTCCGTTCAGAACTCTCTTTACGAACTGTTCCAGCGCGACCTCCCCGACCGCGCCGATTACGGCGTCGGTCGGTTGGCCGTTCCTGAAGAGCATGAACGTTGGTATTGAGAGGACCTGGTACCGCGAAGACAGGTCCATCTCTTCGTCCACGTTTATCTTGCCGAAGACTATTCTATCGGAGTACTTCTCAGCCAGCCTTTCGACCGCCGGTTCCATCGTCTTGCAGGGACCGCACCACGATGCCCAGAAATCGACAAACAGGGGTTTGCCTCCAGTGCTGTAACCTTGGAAATTGTCCTCGGTCAGTTTTACTGTTAGCGATTCTCGCTTTGTTGCCATATCCGCCATCTCGGTCATGCCTTGATTGCAGGCTCCGATGGGAGGCAAGCTTGCCGATGCGTATTTAAGATTGTGATGCAAAAAAATCCACCAACCGTGATGCCAGACCAGCTTATCCTTTCAATGTCCAGAAAACTGAGCAAATCTGAGCCTCGCCCCGCGGGGGTAAAGTTTGCCAGTGTGGCCGTAATACTTCGTGGAGTCGTCCCGCAGACGCTCCTGATTAAACGCGCTGAAAAGGAAGGCGATCCTTGGTCTGGCCAGGTGGCCTTCCCTGGTGGAAAGATGCAAAGCGGTGACAGGACCGTAAGAGATACCGCTGTGAGGGAGACCAGAGAGGAAGTGGGATTCAACCTGAGCGAGTCGGCCAGGTTTCTCGGATACCTGGGCCTATTCAGAACGCATACGGGGAACATGGATGTGGTTCCCTCGGTCTTTGCCCTGGAGAAGGACGTGGAGGTCACGCTGAACGGCGAAGTTTCGTCCTGCCGATGGGTTGACTTCGACCTACTCGCGAACCCGCAGGCCCGAGGCGCTCACCGAATCACGCGCGATGGGGTGCCCTTGGATATGCCTGCAATCATAATCGGGCAGTACGTTGTCTGGGGTTTGACGTACAGGATAATCCAGCTCATCGTGGAGAAGAGCACCCAGTGAAGGGTAGACGAATGCTATCATGAACCTCTACCGAGGCTACGCCTTAGCGCGCTTCCGTTCGGCCAGAATTCGCTCGACCTCGCCACGTTCCCACGGGAAGACAATCCACTCTTCGAGAGTTTCGAGGTAGAAATCTGGACCGAACTTGGTCCAGGGTTTCTTGAAGAGTACTGCAGTCTTAAGGAGCTTCGGTCCCTCGCGGCGAAGGTGTTTGGTTACGGTCCTCATGGTCGATCCCTCGTCCACGAGGTCGTCAACGAGAAGAACTCGCTTCTTTGTAACACTCTCCGTGAGCGTGGAGACTATTCGTGGCTTCTGCCTTTGCGCTATCCCCTCATAGGACTTGACGTTAATGATGTCGAGCCTAACATCCATCTGGTCGGAAACCACCATGGCCAAGGGGATGCCGCCTCTCGCAATCCCAATCACAAGGTCTAGTCGCGGCGACTCGTCGCGCAGTCTTTCAACCAGCTCGGCCGAGAGCTTACCGTATTCAGCCCAGCTGATGTATCTGAGCTTGACCAAGGATGGAGCATCCTGAGTTTCCGTAAATAACCGTTCAACCTGCGAACAGGGAGCCTGCGAAGATGTGACTGGTGGGCCGGGAGGGATTTGAACCCTCGACCTTCGCCGTGTAAGGGCCTGATGGAGTCGGATCTGACATCCTAACCGGGCTAGACAACCGGCCCGATAGTGGCTCGTTTTCTCCTGTTAAAATAGCGTCGCTAATGTGTCTCCTCCCCCTGTTGACCTCGGAGTGGACTTGCTCAGGAGGGATGGCAGACAGTCATCCAGCATTGGCCCCGTAGAGTAGGGCATCAACTTTAATTGGTAAATTCTAGGAGCGGCCTCGAACTCCGGCGTGCCTTCGAATGGAAACGACTCGGTCATAACGAAAGTCCGTGCGAGGCAGGTACTCGATTCACGGGGCAATCCGACCGTAGAAGCAGAGGTCGTCCTGAAATCATGCACTGGCAGGGCCAGCGTGCCGTCGGGTGCTTCCACCGGCAGCCACGAGGCTCTCGAGCTTCGAGACGGCGACCCGAGGGTGTTCCTGGGCAGGGGAGTCCTGAAGGCGGTGTCGAACATAGATTCGATTATCGGACCACGTCTGGTCGGTCGCAGGGCTACCGATCAGCGGGAGATTGACCAGTTGATGATTGAGCTGGATGGGACACCGAACAAGAGTCGGCTGGGGGCGAACGCGACATTGGCCGTCTCAATGGCAGCGGCGAGAGCCGCGGCGTGCAGTGAGGGCCTCTCGCTCTTCAGGCACATCCAGCGGAGAAAAAACTACGATCTTCCCGTGCCGATGATGAACGTGATCAACGGCGGCGAGCACGCAGGTAACGACCTCGCTCTCCAGGAGTTTCACATCGAGCCGGTTGGTGCTAAGAACTGCGCCGAGGCCATAAGAATGGGAGCTGAGGTCTATCAATCCCTGAAGGCGGTGCTCAGGGAAGAGTATGGTCAGTCAGCCATTAACATAGGAGACGAAGGAGGATTCGCTCCTCCCCTCAGCAAAACGAGAGACGCACTCGAAGCGATCAGAAAGGCTGTTACAAAGGCCGGCTACTCTGAGAAAGAGTTGAGGCTGGGCGTGGACGCGGCGGCATCGACCTTCTTCGATGCCAGGAAAGGGCGATACGAGGTCGATGGCGAGGCGATGTCAGGAGCCAATCTGGAGGATTTCTATGAAGACCTTGTTGATGAATACGGCTTGCTCACTCTGGAGGATCCCTTCAGTGAGGGGAGGCTCTCGGAATTCGCGGCCATCACGAGGAGGCTGGGCCGCAGGGTGACCATAATCGGGGACGACGTCTATGTCACTAACTCGTCTAGGATAAGGCGGGGAATCAGACGGCGTCTGTCCAATGGGGCGCTAATCAAGCTCAACCAGGTGGGAACTGTTTCCGAGACCGTGGACGCTGCCGAGACGGCCGCCGACGCGGGGTGGGCGGTGGCGGTGTCCCACCGCTCTGGAGAGACAGAGGACCCGTTCATAGCGCATCTAGCCACAGCGCTTCAGAGCAGCTTCATCAAGGCTGGTGCCCCAGCGCGGGGCGAACGCACGGCCAAGTACAACGAGCTGCTGCGCATAGGGGAGGAACTGGGCCCGAGAGCTGGATTCGTCGGGTCTAGGTTCAGGCGCTAGCCGCACCGGGGGCCCACGGGTTCACTGCCCGCTGAGCTTGTACCACTGCGCTGCGTCGACTGAGGCGCCGTTGAGCTCCCCGGGTGCGAGCCCTCCGAGATAGACGGCGAGCTTGTTCACATATACAGGCTCGTGAAATTCACCGATTGCCTTGCTGATTCTCTGTATCTCTTCTTCCGGCACACCATCGAAGAAGGCCGTCCGAATCGGGCCGGGCTTTATGGCGTTCATGTTAACCCCCGTTCCCTTGAGCCTGCAAGCCGTGGCATAGGTGAGACCTTCAACGGCGAACTTCGATAGATTGTATAGGACGCTTCGGACAGAGACGAGTTGGTCGTGTCTCTCTCCCGCTCCAGAGGAAATGTTGATGATGTTACCAGACTTTTGCTTCCTCATGGTGGGAAGGACCGCACGTGCAAAGAGGAAGTAACCCTTTACGTTGGTGGACATAACTTCGTCCCAGTCCGACTCGGACATCTCGTCGATTTCCTTCTTTGATCCTAGAATCCCCGCGTCGTTGACCAGGATGTCGATTCTCCCAAACTGTTTGAGGGTAGCCTCCACTGCCCTCTTCACGTCTCCTTGCCGCCCTACGTCCCCCGCGATAGGAAGCGCAGTGCCTCCTGCCGCATGTATCTCGTCGGCGAGTTTCTTCAGCTCAGCCTTCGACCGAGCGAAAAGAGCTACCTTCGCACCTTCGTCGGCATAGGCACGCGCGATTGAGCGGCCGATCCCCTTGCTCGCTCCGGTTACTATCGCGACCCGTCCTGCAAACCGCGGATTGTTTTTCGACATTTGCGGTTTAATGCAAATGCGGGTCGATGTAAAGGTTTTCACGAATCTGCCCCCCTTCCGATGCTATTCGAATGTGGGCCTAGGATTCCGTTCTCCTGACGAAGTGCAAAGCAAGTGAGTGACCTCAATGGGAGAAGAAGTAAGCGCCGGGGGTGGGACTTTCGCCCGAGGGCCATCCCCCCTCCGAGTGGGGAACTTTCCCCGGGATTCGAACCCACGAGTCCCGTGAGAGACACAGGCTTAGCAAGCTTGCGCCGTCTTGGCTGCGCCTTACCAGGCTGCCCGTGCGGGTCTCTAGGCTACCCCGGCTCGAGTTGTGGCCACGTTTTCAGAGTTAAAAAAGTTGAAAATGGCGGCGGCCCCCTCGGAGTTCACCATCCATCCCCGCTCCCTTCTCAGAGGGTCAGGAATCCTCCACGTAGACGATGCAGCGTGGCCACGCTGCCATAGGGCTGCTCCCTCCCGGACCTCGCCCGATTCGGCAATTAGGGGTCAGGACCTCTCCTTCGAGAGGACTGCTCCTCATGACCGCCCGCGTCGGCGTGAATTCGTCTTCCCATCCCAATGCGGGTAACGAGGAAAGCGGTTTTACCCGAAGGTTCTGGCCACTGCGTGTAGCCGGTTTCAGCCTATCGGGAGACGGCTATCCTCCCAGCCCTACCCGCCGCCAGCCGCGAGGAGACTAGTCCGTGTAATTAATGTGCTGGTCGACCAACTCTCGCATTCTGCAGGAACCGCAGAGTCCGCCTGACGAGGGCTTTCCGCACTTGGCACAAGGGATGGGCTGCCTCGTCGAGGCGGCACCCATGCGAGAGACGACTTCGAGACTGGACCTCAGAAGGACGTTCTTGATTCCCGGATGGCTCGCCTCCAGCGAATTGAGATAGTCGCGGACCTCGCTCCTCAGACCCTCGTGCATGTACGGGCAACTCACGCTCTGAAACGGCAGACCAGAAAGATAGGCGAAGAGAGCTATCTCCTCTTCGTAAATTTCCATGAACGGCTTGACCCGTCGCATTGGGAAGCTGCCCTCGAAGTGTGAAGGGTCGAGCCAGCCAATCCTTTCGACATCGCCGTGCATGAGATTCATGAGGAAGGTCTGCACATAGTCGTCCAGGTTGTGAGCTGTGGCAACCACATTGACCTTCGCCCTCGCGGCGGCCTCGTCAATTGCTCTCCTTCGGAACACGCCGCAGAGGCTGCACGATGAGACGTCCCGCTCTCCCTTCCAAGAGAGTGCTTCGTCCAGGGAATGCCCAAAGAGCTCGCGGTAGGAAACCGTGTGGTGCTCCACCCCGAGCCGCTGTGCAAGGCTCCTCGCGTGCTCCAGAGCCTCGTCCCTGTACCCTTCGACTCCCTCGTCCACAGAGAGGGCCACCAGCTCAAGCCCGTTGGCCTGGGTAAGGTCGTGAAGGACCCAAAGTAACGAAAGGCTGTCCTTTCCCCCCGAAACAGCGACTCCCACCCTTTCGCCGTGCCTGAGCATGGAGTACCTAGAGATTGTGCGCTTCGTCTTATCGAGCACGGAGTCCTTGAAACACGCGGAGCAGAGCGCCTCACCCGAGTACCTTCTCGTGTACACGGCTCCCTCCCCGCACCTGCTGCAAAGGGTCAGCTCAGTCCTGCTCCCGCACGCTGGGCGGCCTCGGAGCATATGAATACTTAAAGCGCCATTTGATTCGACGAAATGCGGAACCCACTTGTCCGACACGAAGGATTTCCAGCGCGTTCAGCGCACCGGTGTGATATTCTTCATGGTCAGAACAAAGCGGTTCCAGCACATTATGGACGTGCTTGGGGCGAGAAGAATCACCAAGCCCGTGAGCTGGCTATTGCTGTATCTGATGCCGGTTGCTGCAGCCATAGCTTTCTATCTCTTCCTTACTGAACTGGGGATCTACCTTTCGCCCAGAGGGCACCTCGTCGCCACGAACGTCAGAACCATAAACATCCTGGCGAACATTGGAATCCCTGGAATCAACCCCTACATTCCGATAGTGTACGGCTGGATTGCGCTGGTGGTCGCGTTGGTGGTCCACGAGGGCGCCCACGGGGTCATTAGCCGGAGTCTCAACATCCCGGTGAAGTCATCTGGACTCGTGTTCCTGCTCTTCGTGCCCATCGGAGCGTTCGTGGAACCCGATGACGCAGCGATGAGGAGCGCGAAGGCTAGGGACTCCCTTAGGGTCCTAGGAGGCGGCCCCGGGGTCAACCTAATCGTCGGGGCGGTATCGCTTCTTCTCTTGGTCGGAGTAGTCTCCACAATGGTTCCAGTCAGCAACGGGGTCTTCATAGAGACTGTTTACGCAAACTCACCGGCGGCCTCAAGGGGGCTCCAATACGGCGACTTCATCACCGCAGTGAATGGGGCACCAATTACAAGCCCACAAGCAATCTCCAACAGCAGCTGGTACAAGCCAGGGAATGTGGTGAACATGACAATCTTGCGGAGTGGGAAGACGATTCAACTGCTGAACGTCAAGCTCAACAGTTCGGGATACCTAATCGGCATCGGGGAAGGAGATCTCGGGAGCATCGTCTCGAAGTACTCCTCCATCACTCTTGGCGGCATGGTGCAGTACGCGTGCATCCCGACGCTACCCTTCTGTCAATCAGTAGTTCCGTTCTCAGATCAGTTGGAGGGGTTCTACACATCTCCCCTGGGGGCGGTCCTGCCTGCAGTTGCCAACCTGCTCTTCTGGGTGTACTTCCTGAACTTCAGCCTGGCAATCATCAACGCGCTCCCCATATGGCCCTTCGACGGCGGACAGGCATTCCAAATCGGAGTCAAGGCCCTAGCCAAGGACAGGTTGACCGAGAGCGGAGTCCAGAATATCACCATCATTGCGACCTTGGCTGTCGCGGCTATACTCCTCGTGGTCATCCTAGGCCCCTATGTCGGAATATTCTGACCTGAGCGCTGGTTAAATATCGCATTCGCATCCTTTGCCAATGCTCGGGGCAGTCACAAGGGCGGCGGTCGCTCACGTTCGCTCTCTTGGAGTGCTTGATGCGCCACAAACACCCAACTTCGGCTCCATAATACAGCAGCTGGCGCAGCAGTTTACGAGCGTCATGACCTCTTTGTTGACGACAGTAGACTCCACGATAGTGATCATAACCCGGCTTGCCTACGTTACCGTCCTGCTTCTGGGCGTCCTGCTCTATTTCACGCACGCTGAGCGCAGACTAGGGAAGGACCTGATCAAGGGAGGCATAATCCTTGCCGTCCTTTCGGAGTTCGTGTTTCCTCTGATCAGTAAGATTTGAGCGCGTAACGGAGAAGGGCGACGATGCCGCCAAAAGAAGAGACTTGCTTTCCGAGCTCAAGCGACGAGTCAGCCAGAAAGACCCTGCCCCCGTGCTCTTGAATCGCGTTAAGCGTCTCGATGAGCTCTTCTTCATCTACGTTGACTGAGAAGACGTCATTGGAGACGGCGCAGGATTCAACTGCGCCGCTCTGGGCCGCCCGTCTGACGTTTGGAAGGGCGTACGCGATTCGAGGGTCGCTGACCGCGATCCGCCGGATGGCCTCGTCGACGAACTTCTGCATTTCCACCAGGGCGGAGTCCCTGGCGAGGTCCTGAAATCCCTGGAACTTCACCAGCGCCCTGACCCCGTCAATGCCAGAAAGGTCGAAGCCGTCAACGATACGGACGGGATGGCCTCCTTTTAGGTCCTGCGTGAGCTGGTTGGCTACGGCGTTCTTCGTATTGCCGGGCCCGGCTAGGACCACGGTGTCACCAACCCCAAGCGTCTGCTTCACAAGCTCAACCGTCTTCGTGATGAATGGCTTGGGGCTCTGCTCCTGACCCCTCTTCCCGCCCAGGCCGGAGTCCGTGGACGAAACGACTGCCAGGTGGGATCCACTCAGGACGCCCAGCCCCGCCTCCCGCCTGTCTATGGCCAGGACCACAAACCGGGTCGATGTGTCTCTGGTCGAGTTAACGAGGCGAGTGTCCAGCGGAGACCAGTGGTCCTTCCTCAAGGTAAGGGCTTGCCCCGGTGACAACGTCAGCGAGTGGGATCCGCTCTTGCTCACGCTTTCGTCGCTGGCCTCCGTGATTGTCCCCTTCAACCGAAGCTTCTCGATGCTACTGTCCAGATGGATGTCTTCCACTCTTAGCGCTATTGTGACCTTGACACGCTCTCCCTTATCCGGCCTAGAGTACTCGTCTTCTTTCTTGACCACCCGGGAGCTTCGCGTAGTTACGACGTCGCCCTTTGAAACCAGGCGGCGGAGCGTCCAGAGGTCGTCGGCATTCTCTAGGGTAAGCGCACAGTGACCGTGCCTGGGGCTGAAGCTGTGTACTATCAAGCGTCCGAGTTACTCGAGCCCGAGGTCCCTGAACGTGCCGATTCGCACGTCGCTGGGGACGCTTCGGAACTCGCCCGTCCTGTGCCCGATTATGCCTTTGACGCCCACCTTTGCGGCCGAATCCACCAGTCTCTGGGTCACGATTCCGTCGAAGACCAAGAAGTGAGCTCCGCCCGCGGACTCCATCTTCTGGACTAGCTCGCTTATTGGAAACCTCCCGACTTCCTGGAGCTGCTCGTCGAGCAGAATTGCCTCTAGCGTGCCGTTCAGGCCGGGGAAGATTTCACGTGTCTTGATAACAATCGGTTCCTCTGCAGCTTCTGCCGCCTTCTCGGCCGGCCGTTCCACCGGCCGCTCCGCCGCCCTCTCCGCTGCCCTCTCTCTCCTGGGTGCGCTCGGTGGACCTTCTAGGCGCTCCGCCCGGAGCATGTTAATCACATCTATAGGTGTCAGGTCCTCGACTTCCTTCCCCGTAGGCGCGCGGATTACCTTCTCGACCTTAGCTACCTGTGCCAGTTCCTTCTCTATGAGGTCGCCTCCCCTGTCGCCATCAAGCACTGCTATCAGCTTCTTCTTCCTACCGAGCTCGATGATCGAGTCGGGCACGCTCGTTCCCTCAAGGGCTACGACGTTCTCAATCCCAGCACGGAGGAAGAGGACGACGTCAGCCCGCCCCTCCACCAGGTAAACTAGGTCTGAAGTGTAGACGCCTGGGCCTGCAGGCAGGTTCTCCATCCCGAAGTTTATGACCCGGGCCCTCTTGGTGGACTCCGTGACGTCCTTGAGGACGTTTTCCCCCTCGCTTGACGTCTTGGAACTCCACTCTCTGACAATGAGCTTGGCCCTGTCGACGATCTGCTTCCTCTTGGTAGCTCTTACGTCCTCGATTGTGCCCAGCGAAAAGCGCGCGCTACACGGTCCAACCTTGTCGACGCTTTCGACCGCCGCGGCGATGAGTGCAGCAGTCCCGATGTCAGTGGACATTGGGATTATGACTTCTCCCCGGGTCTTGTCATTCTTAGACTCCAGGTTGATCTCTATCCTTCCCACCTTCCAGCTCTTCTGCAGCTCGTTTAGGTTCATCTCGGGACCGAAGAGTCCTTCGGTCTGGCCGAAGATGGCACCTATGACGTCCGCTCTCTCTACTACTCCGTCAACTTCGAACCTCAGTCTGATGAGGTACTTTACTATACCCGAATCTGGCAAATGCATTCATCTCGTTAATCAGCTTAACAGTGATTAGCTTGACCTGAAATCTCCTCGAAATCGCATAGTTATAAATGCTTGGCTTGCGAAATCTCCCCGCTGTGCGACGCCGTCTCCGTTCCGGTGCGGCGAGACACCGTGCGCTGGTAGTGGAAGGTTTCCCGGGTCGCCCCAAAGGCTAGCTGAACCTTCAGTCTGCTGACGAGTCAGCGAATCTTGAAAGGTTCTCTATCTCGCGGAAGACGCCGTTCGAGGCCACCAGCAATCTCCGCCGCTCTGCGAGAGTGGTCTTGAGCCCCTCGTGGGTGAGGATCCTTGTGTATCTGGCCGCCAGCAGTCTGCCTTCCCGGTCAAGGTCCGTGAGGATGATGACCCCGGTTGGGGTTCCCAAGTTCCGCCTAACGTCGCCAGTCAGCTTGGAGAGGGTCAAGACGACGCCCCTGTAACCGAGGCTCTTCATGGCGCTCGCGTCCCTCTGTCCCTCGACCAACAGCACCCAGCCCTCGGCCGCCATCTTGTTCAAATCTTCGGTGAAGCCGCGGAGAAAGTCTATGACGCGGCTTTGCGTCCGTGCGTTGGATTCCTTCAACTGGGTGATCCCTTTGGGTTGTTGCCCGTCTCTGACTGGTCCGGATCATGCCTCAGCTCCACGCCGAGTCCGTCACCGAGCCTCTTCAACGGGCAAACGGCCTTCGTTTGTCGCGCGACTGGGTAAACCATCTGCTCATCAAAGCGTTTCCGCCTTCGCAGGTGGCCGTTTTGCGCGCTTTGGAACGAAAGCCGTCTGGCTCTATGGGTCTGACGCTCTATTTTAGCTGTTTGCTGAGGACTGAAAGGTCGATTTCGAAGCCACATACCGGTGTATTGAGGTCGAAGGCCGAAATCGCGACAGGGCTCACCTCGCCGACCGATCCAATCGCCTGGTCTCCGATCCGGACGGTCGCGGACCGCCCCGGGGCAAAGGCCCAGTGAGGAGCGGGCTCGGTCCCGATGCTTCGGCCGAGAATCGTCCTCACGAAGGAGGCGAGGAACATCTTGGCCTCACTGAACGACGCCTGCGCATGGGCCGCAAGACAGCCCAGCTGCCAAGATTCCTCAACCCCCCTCTTCGTTCTCCGGTACACCCGCCCAATCTCGAACACTCTTTGCGGATACTCCTCTTTCACGTTGCTCGCCATCGCTGCCATTAGTGATGGTATGACGGAGTCGCGCAGTAGCGAGTGCTCGGCCGACTTCGGGCCCTCGACAGCAATTGCTGCCGCTGGGGGCCGCGCGAAGTTCATGTAAAGCGACTTCTCGTCGAGGAGCTCGTATGTCATGAGCTCTATCATCCCGGAAAACGACATAACGTCAGACGCCCGCTCGAGGAACTGGCTGCACGGGTTGAACGCCCCAGGCTGCTTGCTTGGCGGGTAGATCGCGTCAATCCTATCGAATCCGTAACCGAGGGCGACCTCCTCCGCGATGTCAACGGGGTGGAGTATGTCCAATCGGTACCTTGGCACCAGGACGGCTGCGCCCTTGACACCCAGCCTGCTCCGCCTGATGCAGGTCTTGATCTGACCGGAAGTGAGTTTGAGGCCCGTGACCCGCTGTATGAGCCCTGAGTCGAGCTTCATCCTTGATACCCGGAGGTCTGGAGTCGTCCGCTTCTTTCCGTCGTAGTCCACCCCGACAGAGCAGAGCCTGCCTCCCATGTCCGCCAGTGTCGTGACCAGAACTGCTAGGACGTCGTCTCCCGCTTTCATGTCGGTGCTTGTGACTTCCACGAAGAGAGTCTGGGTTCTGCTCGTGACTCTCGTCGCCTCGCAATTGATTATCGGCGGGAAGGAGAAGGGGAGGCGCTTCGAGTCAACCAGGAGTGGGTACTCCTTCGCCCCTGCCAATGTGTGGGCGAACGTCCTTCCGGTCTCAGTGCTGGTTAGGATTTCGCTTAGTGTCATTTCGCGTCCCTCGTCAAGGGGAACGAACTGAGAGGAGGGTCTGACGGCCTTGTAGACTATCGGCGGAGCCATGGC
>Ga0187772_10000053_pt1 | contig 41088 bp, 42 predicted proteins | sample 0116_SJ02_MP15_2_FD_133137 | JGI IMG/M metagenome (GOLD analysis project Ga0187772, IMG submission 133137) | Tropical peat soil microbial communities from peatlands in Department of Meta, Colombia - 0116_SJ02_MP15_20_MG | ecosystem: Environmental > Terrestrial > Soil > Wetlands > Peat | place... | reverse complement strand
GACCACGGTCTCGACGCCGATGCCGTGGAGGTACGGCGCGACGTCCGGGCTCACCTCCGTGCGGTACTCGAACCGCTCGATCCCCAGGTTCGTCCAGACCTCGCGGATCGTCTCGAGCCTCCCGCCGGGGGAGGCGGTCATCGCGAGGACGCGCGCGCCGGGCCCCTCGCGGTTCGCCCGGGCGATCGCGACGTAGGGATAGTCGCCGACCGCGCGGTGCGCCTCGTCGAAGACGATCAGGCTGAACGTCACGAGCGGGAACTCCCCTCCGCTGAGGTCGTTCGCCACGACCTGGGGGGTCGCCACGACGACCTGAGGAGGACGCAGGAGCTCCGCGCGGCGCTCGGGAGCGACCGCCCCCGTGAGGACGAGCGGAGTCGGGGCGAACAGCGTCCGCTCGACCTCGTGGGCGTGCTGCACCACAAGGGGCCGCGTCGGCGCGAGGAACAGGACGGACCGGGTCGGCTCGCGCAGGAGGACCTCCGCGGTCGTGCGGAGCGCGATTGCGGTCTTCCCGAGCCCGGTCGGGAGCACGACGAGCGTGTTGTGCTCCACGGCGGCCTGGGCGATCGTCGCCTGGTACCGCCGGTCCTCGAGAAGGCCCGGCCGGATACGAGGGTGCTCCACGGTCGTCACCGCAGGGGACCCCCTCGCCTTCCAGCGAGCGCGCCTTTATGACGGCGCGGCTGCGGCCGGGGATGCTCTCGTCGTGGGCCGTCCTGGCCGTGGAGGCCGCGGCGGTCGCCGTCCTGCTCTACCAGGGGGCCGCCCTCTGGCTGGCGCGCGAGATGCCGAGGCTCGACCCTGCGCCCCCGACCCCCTCAGGGGCCATCGTGCCGAAGGTGAGCGTGGTGATCGCCGCCCGCGACGAGGAGCTCGACCTTCCGGCGACGCTCGACAGCCTCCTCCGCCAGGACCTCGGAGAGCTCGAGGTCGTCGTGGTCGAGAGCGGCTCGGAGGACCGGACCCGCGAGGTGATCGACGCCCGCGCTCCGAAGGTCCGCCGGGTCGAGGAGCCGCCGCTCCCGCCGGGATGGGTCGGGAAGAACTGGGCGTGCTGGACGGGGGCCCAGGCGACCCGAGGGGAGTGGCTCCTCTTCTTGGACGCCGACGTACGGCTCGACCCCTCGGCGGTCCGCACGACGCTCGCGTGGGCCGAGCGGGAGGGCGCCGCGCTGGCGACGATCGCCCCGAGGGTCGAGATGGTCGGCTTCTGGGAACGGGTCGTCCTGCCGTTCTACATCCAGATGGTGCTCACCTACTTCCGCGCCCCGCACGTCAACCGGGCCGACTCGGACCGGGCGATGGCGAACGGCCAGTACTGGCTCGTTCGACGGGCGGACTACGACGCGCTCGGTGGGCATGCCGCGGTGCGGGGGAAGGTCGTGGAGGATGTCGCGATCGCCCAGCGGTACCGCGGCGCCGGTCGCCGCCTTCGGATCGCCTGGGCCCCGGAGCTCGCAACGACCCGGATGTACCGCGACCGCCACGAGATGTTCGAGGGGGTGCTCCGGGGGAGCCTCGGGACCGACTTCTCGGTCGCCCGACAGGTCGGGTTCGTCGTCGGCCTCCTCGCCCTCTTCTGGGCGCCGCTCGCGCTCCTGCCGCTCGGCCTCCTCCTGGGGAATGTCGTCCTCACGGTGACCGGGGCGGTCCTGACCGTCGCGCTGTTCGGCAAGCACGTCGTCTTCGCGCGCGCGGTCGGCGCGCCGGCCGTCTACGGGCTGCTGTTCCCGGTCGCGGTCGGCTTCTACCTGGCCGCGCTGCTGACGTCGATCGGTCGGGGGGCGCGCGGGGGCTCGCTGACCTGGAAGCGTCGCCGCTACGCGCTCGGTGAACGCCGGGTCCCCTAACGGCTATCTGACCCTCGGCCTCGGTAGGCCCGATGGCAGTCGGACCGGAGTCGACGTACGGCCTCGTGATCGGGGGGGTCGAAGCCGCGGCGGCCGACGGCGAGACCCAGGAGCTGCTCGACCCATCGAACAACCGGCCCCTGGCCCGGGTGGCGGTCGGCGGGACGAGCGACGCCGGTCGGGCGATGGAGGTCGCCCAGACCGCGTTCGAGGCCACGGACTGGTCGGGAGGGGACGGCTCGCGTCGGGCGAGGGCGCTGGGGCGGCTCGCCCAGCTCCTCGAAGGTGGGCTCGAGGAGTTCGCGGTGCTCGAGAGCCGGAACATGGGCAAGACCGTCCGCGAGGCGCGGGTCGACATCGGCTACGTCGTCCGGACGCTGGAGTACGTCGCGGGCCTCGCCGACAAGGTCCAGGGCGAGACGATCCCGGTCCCCGGCAGCCGGTTCAACTACACGGTCCGCGAGCCGCTCGGGGTCACCGTCCACATCGCCCCGTGGAACTACCCCCTGCTCCTCGCGATGCGGTCCGTGGCCCCCGCCCTCGCGGCCGGGAACGCGGTCGTGCTCAAGCCAGCGGGCCTGACACCGCTCACCGCGATCCGGCTCGGCCGGCTCGCGAAGGCGGCCGGGCTACCGGACGGGATCCTCAACGTCGTCGCAGGGCCCGGAGGGAAGCTCGGGGAGGCGCTCCTGCGGGACCGCCGCTGCCGATCGGTCTCGTTCACCGGCAGCGGGGAGGTCGGCCGGCGCATCGCCCAGCTCGCCGCCGAGCGTCTCGTCCCGGCGACCCTGGAGCTCGGGGGGAAGAGCCCGGTGCTCGTCCTCCCGGACGCCGACCTCGACCGGGCGGCGAAGGCGATCGCCCAGGGGATCTTCGGGAACGCGGGACAGATGTGCTGGGCCGGTTCGCGCCTCCTGGTCCACGAGTCGGTCCGCGCCGCCCTGCACGACCGGCTCCGGACGATCGCCGAGGGACTCCGGCTCGGGGCCGGGACGGAGGACGGTGTGGAGATGGGCCCGCTGGTCTCCCGCGACCAGGAGCACCGGGTCCTCGACTACATCCAGTTCGCCCGCGACGACGGGGGGAAGGTCCTGACCGGTGGGGGGAAGGCGACCGCCCCCGAGCTCGCGGACGGGAATTTCGTGCGCCCGACGGTGGTCACGGACCTCCCCCCGGGCGCTCGCGCCGCTCGGGAGGAGATCTTCGGGCCGGTCCTCTCCTCGTTCGACTTCCGGGACGTCGACGACGCGGTCCGCCTCGCGAACGAGACCCCCTACGGCCTGTTCGCCGCGCTCTGGACCCGGGACCTCGCGTCGGCGCACCAGCTCGCCCGCCGGCTCGATGCCGGGATGGTCGTGGTGAACGAGCCCCCGCTCACGTTCCCGCAGAGCCCGTTCGGCGGTTTCAAGGAGAGCGGGATCGGCTCCGAGCAGGGGATCGGCGTCGTGGCGACCTACACCCGGACGAAGAGCGTCCTGGTCAACATCGCCGTCCCGAAGCGGAAGGCGTAGGCCGACGGCGGCACGGAAAGGTTCGTACGAAACCCGAAAAGGGCCCCCCGGGGGTCGGCCGGGTCCGATGGGAGCGACAGCGCCGGGCTCGGCGTGGGGCTCGTGCCGGTTCTGCGGCACGGCGGTGGCGCCGGGCGCTGCGGTCTGCGGGCTCTGCGGCGCCGACCGGCCGATCGCCGCGTCGGCGCTCGCCTCGGCCCCGGTCGGCGTCCGCCGGCGGATCTCCCTGTTCAACGGGCTCCGAGCGGCGATCATCGTCGGGGTCGCGGTCGCGCTCGCCTGGGCGTTGATCGAGGCGGTCGCGACCGGCCCACCGAACGTCCCCGACCCGCTCACGACCACCGGGACCTACACCGTGGCGCCCGGCTCGGTCTCGTTCCTCTCCGGGGAGGTCACCGGCGGGGACTACGTCGTCGGGAACTTCACGGCCGTCCAGCCGTTCGAGGCGGAGGTCTCGCTCTCCGCGTACAACTCGACCGAGTGGACCAGCGTCGTGAAGAACGACAGCGGTACGGCCGCCTGGTCGACGCCGCTCGAGGGGAGCGGCCGCATCATCTTCACGGCGGAGTACACCGACACCTACACGTTCGTCCTGACGAACCCGTACCCCGCGTCCAGCCACGTCACCGTCTCGGTGTACGTCGCCACCGAGTACGAGTCGAACGTCGGGGACGACGGGTTCGGCTAGGCCGCGTCGCCGACCGGCCCTTCGGTCGGGGCGACCGGGGTCTCGGTGCGGCGGAGGAGCTCCGCGGGGATCCGGTCGGCGAGGTAGACGGTCTTACCGGCGCGCATGATGACGATCCCTTCGGTCTGGGCCCGTCGCGCATCGACCTCGAGGACGATCGGCTCGGGGGTCCGGACCTTGCCGGCGGCGACCGCGTCGAGCGCCGTCTTCGACAGGTGGACCTTGCGCCGGTCGGACGGCCTCAGCCCGACCTCGAGGACGATCGCCGCCTCGTCCGCGGTCACCGGGTAGTAGAGATGGTCGGGGATGTCCTGGGTCGGGAGGTCGAGGTCGACGTCCAGGGTGTGGCCGTACGTCGCGCGGATCCGGTCGTCCCGGACCTCGTAGCGGCCCTTCGCGTCGGTCTCGGCGATCGCGACCAGATGTTGCGGCCGCAGCCACCGGTAGACCGGGTGGCGTTGGGAGATCGCGCGGGCGATGGCGCCGACCTCGATCCAGCCGCGGGCGTCGACCTCGAGCCCGTACCGATCCGGGAAGTGGCGGAGGACCCCGGTGAGGATCCGCCCCAGGTGGTCGAGCTCTCGGTCGTTCAGGACGAACCGGCCTCCCTGGCCGCAGACCGGGCAGCTCTCCGCGCGGAAGTAGCCGTGCTGGGCGCACTCCTTCAGCATCGGAGAGTCGACCGTCTCACGCCTTGACCTTGTCCGCCTTCTTCTCGAAGTCGGCGAGCAGGTCGTCGTACAGGTCGGTGAGGTCCTTGAGGACGCGCTTGAGCACCTGCTGGGGCTTCTCGCCCCGGGTCCTCAGCTGAAGGGTCGGCCGGTCCAGGAACGGGTGGCCGAGGAGGTACCGTGCCTCGACGACCTTCTCCTCGCGTTGGAGCGCCTCGACCAGAGGGACGAGGAGCGTCTCCTCGCCCTTCGGGAGCTCGACGCGGAGCAGGTCGTGCTCCTTCTCGACGACGCGAATCTCCATCGGCGTCTCCGGGAAACGCCCCCACCTGGGCACCCCTCATAACGGTGGCGCCGCCGCCGCTGGCGCCCGGGCCGGCCCTCTCCGTTGGGCCTTTAACCTCCGGTTCGTGCGCCGGGGGCCGTGACGCGCTGGCTCGTCGTCGGCGGGGGGGCCCGGGAGCATGCGATAGCCCTCGCGCTCGCGCGGGCCCCGGCCGAGATCGTCGTCGCGAGCTCGAACGCGAACCCCGGGCTCGACCGTCTCGCCCGCTCGTCGGCGCGCCTCCGACCGGAGGACGTGGAGAAGGTCGTCGAGTTCGCCGCCCGCGAGCACGTCGACGCGGCGGTCGTCGGTCCCGAGGCCCCGCTCGCGGCCGGGCTCGGGGACGCCCTTCGGGCGCGGGGGTTCCCAACGGTCGGCCCGGACCGCGCGGCCGCGCGGCTGGAGTCGTCCAAGGGGTTCTGCCGGGACCTGCTCTCGCGGCGGGGGATCGGGGCGCAGCCCCGCTTCGCGGCGGTCCGCTCGGCGGCCGACGTCGACCGCGAGGTCGCGTCGTTCCCTGGCCCGTTCGTCGTGAAGCCGGACGGGCTGACGGCGGGGAAAGGGGTCTGGGTCCAGGGCGCCGATTTCGCCCGTCCGGAAGACGGGGCCGCCTACGCGAAGACGCTCCTCGCCCAGGGCGGGGGCGTCGTCCTGGAGGAGAAGCTCGACGGCGAGGAGTTCAGCCTGATGGCGTTCGTTACCGACGACGGGCTCCGGCCGATGCCGGTCGTGCAGGACTTCAAGCGCGCGCTCGAGGGGGACGGGGGCCCGAACACCGGGGGGATGGGGTCGTACTCCCAGCGCGACCAGCTGCTCCCGTTCCTCACCGCCGCCGACCGGGACCGCGCGCTCGGCGTGCTCGAGGCGACCGTCTCGGCCCTCAGGGCGGAGGGGCTCGCCTACCGCGGGATCCTCTACGGCGGGTTCATGCTGACCTCCCAGGGCCCGCGTCTCCTCGAGTTCAACGTCCGGTTCGGCGACCCCGAGGGGATCAACGTGCTCGCCCTCTACGAGGAAGGGAACTTCTCCGACCTCCTGCTCGGCGTAGCCTCGGGACACCTCGACCCGAACCTCGTGCGGTTCCTCCGGCGATCGACGGTCGTGCGGTACCTGGTCCCTCCGGGGTACGGCGGACGACCAGCACCCGGCGGGCTGCTCGAGCTCGATGAGGCGGGGATCGAGGCGGAGGGGGTCCACGTCGTCTACGGCAGCGTGGACGCCGCCGGTCCGGCGACCGTGCGCCTCGGCACCAGTCGGGGGATCGCCCTGGTCGGGGAAGCGAGCGCGATCCACGAGGCGGCGGCGCGCGTCGAGAACGCGCTCCGCTACGTCCACGGCACCTACTACGTCCGTCACGACATCGGCACGCAGGCCGACCTTACGCGTCGCTGGGAGCACGTTCGCCAGCTCCTCGCCCCGGGCGCGGCCGCGTCGCCGCTCCCGCTGAGCGTGGCCGGGCCCCGAGAGGCGCCATCGAGCGCCGGCGCGCCCGAGCTCCGCCCGGGCGGAACGCGCGTCGCCGAAGGGTAAAGAGGTCGAACCCGCTGGATTGCCACCGATGTTCTGCCCGAAGTGCAAGCGCCTGATGCGTCCGGACCGCGCCGCCCGCGTCTGGCGGTGCACGGGCTGCGGCCACACCGTGCCCCTCGGACGCGGGGTGGAGGTCGGTCGGTCGAACCCGGCGGCGCGCGAGGTGGCGGTCGTGGAGACGAAGACCGCGACGCTGCCGAAGGCCGAGGAGACGTGCCCGAAGTGCGGGAACGGGGAGGCGTACTGGGTCCTGCGGCAGACGAGAGGCGCCGACGAGCCCGAGACGCGGATCTTCGAGTGCACGAAGTGCGGTCACAAGTGGCGGGAGTACCAGTGAGCGCCGGGGGGTTCGAGCCGGTCTCCCGCGTCCTCCTTCCGGACGCCCTGGGCCGGGCCGTCCGGCTCCGGGGCTGGGTCCTCCGGACCCGGTCGTCCGGCGGGATCCTCTTCTTCGTCCTCCGGGACCGGAGCGGCACCGTCCAGGTCACCGGGCGGCGCGACGTGCTCGGCGACGCGACGTTCGACGCGGTGGAGCACACCCAGGTCGAGGGCGCGCTCCAGGTGGAGGGGACCGTCGCCGAGGACCGCCGGGCCCCGGGGGGACGCGAGGTACGAGCGAGCGCGATCACCGTGGTGCACTCCGGTGAGCCGTTCCCGATCTTCACCGACCAGACGGAGGAGTTCCGCCTCGACCACCGCCACCTCGTGATCCGCTCCCAGGAGCACGTCGCCACGTTCCGGGTCAAGGCCGAGTTCCTGCGGGCGTGCCGCGAGTTCTTCGACCGCGAGGAGGTCCTCGAGATGACGCCCCCGATCCTCTCCGGCAACGCCGCGGAGGGCGGAGCGGAGGCGTTCCAGATCGACTACTTCGGCCGACCCGGCTACCTCTCGCAGACCGCCCAGCTCTACCTCGAGGCGCTCCTCTTCCCCCACGAACGGGTCTACGCCCTCACCCCGTCGTTCCGGGCCGAGAAGTCCCGGACCCCGCGTCACCTCACCGAGTTCCTCAACCTCGAGGTCGAGCTCGCCTGGTGCGACCTGGACGGACTGCTCGATTTCATCGAGCGGATGGTCGAGAGCGTCGTCCACGCCGTCGCCGAGCGGCGTGCCCGGGAGCTCGAGACCCTCGGCCGTCCCCCGAAGGAGCTCCTCGCGATCCGGGCGCCGTTCCCGCGCCTGACCTACGCGCAGGCGATCGACCGCCTCGCCTCCCAGGGGTTCCCCGTGAAGTTCGGCAGCGACCTCGGCACGGCGGAGGAGCGCGCGCTGACCCTGGAGTCGTCCGCGCCGCTGTTCGTCACGCACTACCCTCGGGAGCTGAAGGCGTTCTACATGCTCCGGTCCGAGACGGACCCACGGACGGCCGAAGCGGCCGACCTCCTGGCGCCCGAAGGGTACGGGGAGATGGTCGGCGCGTCGTGCCGAGAGACGGACATCGGTCGGCTCCAGGAACGGATCCGCGCCGTCGGGGCGCCGGTGGAGGAGTACGAGTGGTACCTCGACCTGCGCCGGCACGGGAGCGTCCCGCACGCCGGCTTCGGTCTCGGGGTCGAGCGGGTCCTCCGGTGGATGCTCCGCCGGGAGCACATCCGCGAGACGACGCCGTTCCCCCGCACCCCGTCGCGCCACACGCCGTGACCTGCCCCGCGTCGAGCCGACCGCGGCCGTCGACTTCCAGCAAGGCTCAAGTGCGGGCGAGCGTGTCCACGACCGCTCGCTCATCGGGGGCCCCAGCGTGGCAACGGAGCAAGGGTCGGACCGGCGGGCCGAGCGTCCACCGGCGGCACCGGAGAAGCCGGTCGCGGAGCTTTCTGTCGAGCGCGTGACCCATCAGGACATCGCCGCGATCTGCACCCTTTACAAGAAGGTCTGGGAGGCAGAGGCCGGGCTCCCCGCCGAGCTCGTCAAGGCCTGGCAGCCGACCCCGCTCGAGTTCACGAGCTGGATGGAGGGGGTCACTTACTTCGCCGCGCGTCGCGGCGGCCATCTGGTCGGGGTCGTCGGCTGCGAGCTCCGTCGCGGGGCCTGCCGGCTCGTCCAGCTCGCGGTCGACCCGGACGGGCGTCGCCTGGCCGTCGGGACGGGCCTCGTCAACGCCACCCTCGACTGGGCGCGCCGGTCGAACGCGGCGACCGTCTGGGCCGAGCCGCTCGCCCGGTTCCAGGCCGCCGGGCGTCTCCTGCTGAAGCTCGGGTTCGCCGAGAGCGGCGTGCTCCACCGGCACGAGTGGGGCGAGGACGTTCGGTTCTTCGAGAAGGTCCTCTAGGGCGACCGGAGCTCTCCGGTCTCGTCCGCCTCCCGGGCCGCGGGCTCGGGGACGAGGCCCCGCGCCTCCTTGAGCGCCCGCAGCCGGCGCGCGCCCTCCTCCGGATGCCCGAGCACGATCGCGCGGGCCGCGACGGCGAGCTCCCGGACGTCGGGGTCGGCCCCCCGGCCCCCGGCGCGCCGTTCGGCGAGGAGGACGTCCCCGAGGCGGCCGACCTGGTCGGCGAGCGCCCCGGTCAGGCGGGCGGCGGCCTGGGAGCGCAGCTCCCGCATCCGTCGCTTGAGCGAGACGAGGTGGCCGGTGCGCAGCTCTCGCTCGAGCTCGCCGGCGACCTCCCCCGGCTCCCCGGGCTCGACCAGACCGAGCGCCTCGAGGTCCCGCAGGAACGCGAGCAGCGATTCGAGCTCGCTCCGCGCCTGGTCGAGGTGCCGTTCCTTGAGCGCGACCACGCGGTCGACCTGGTGGAACGTCGCGAGCGCCTGCGCGATGTCGCCGAGCTTCGCGGCGTGGACCGCGTCCTCGATCTGGCTCCGCTCCAATCGGCTGTCGACGGAGTACGCCTCGAGCCGGCCGATCCGGGAGCTGGTGCCGTCCTCCCAGCGACCGAACGCCTCGGCGATTCGCCGTTGGGCGAGCCGCTCGATCCCGCGGACGACCTCGGCCCACGCCTCCGGCGTCCGGGACCGGATCGCCGCCTCCTCGGCCCACGCCGGTAGCCGCGGGAGGTCGACCCCGAGCGGCTCGGCCGCGTCCGACCACTGGGCGAGGCGCGCGAGACGCCGGTTGAACTCGGTGGCGAACGGGTTCTCCGGGGGTTCGTCGGGGAGCGGCTCGGCGGTGTCGTCCTCCGGCGTCCCCGTCGTCGTTCCCGCCGGCGCGGAGCGGGGGTCGGTCGGGACCGGCGTGTGGCAGGCCGGGCAGGCGAGCGTGCCGGGCTCGAGCGGCGCACCGCAGGTCCGGCAGGTCACCTCCCGCTTCGCCATCCCTGCGGACTGAGGAGGGTCCACCGGTCCTTAAGGCGGACCCACGAGAGGCCGGCGCGATCGCTCACCGGGCGGCCCGCTGTCGGGGGGATGCAGGGGGTGAGATTTGAACTCACGAACTCCTACGAGACCAGGACCTCAACCTGGCGCCTTTGACCAAGCTGGGCCACCCCTGCGCGACCCGTCCCGCGGCTACGAGGTCCGAGCGATAACCTTTGTGCGCGGGCCGACCCCGCTCGGGGCGAGGGGCGCCGGCGCCTGACGGCGGCCGCCGACGCGCTCGAGCCATCGACAAACGCCTTGTAGCCCGAGCCGGTGCGGCGGACCCATGGACGACGAGCCCCGCGGACCGGTCGTCTTCATCGGCCTGAAGCCGACGATGACGTACGTCTTTCAGGTCGTGACGCAGCTGAACTCCGGCGCCGGGCCCGTGGTCGTCAAGGCACGAGGGAACGCCATCGGCAAGGCGGTCGACGTCGCCGAGGTCGTCCGCCACCGGTTCCTCGAGGGCCAGGTCGACGTCGGGCCGATCTCCATCGAGACGGAGCGGCTGACGAACCGCGAGGGGCGAGAGGCGAACGTCTCGTCGATCTCGATCCCGCTCACCCGTACCGGACCGCCCCTAGCGGAGGCGGGGGCGGAGCCGCCGGCGCGCTGAGCCGCCGCACCACCCACGTCCCGGCCCAGAGGTCCCCGACCCGCTGCCGGTCGGTGGTCGCGACCATCGTCCCGATCCCGATGAGGCCGAGCAGTCCGATCCCGACAACGATGAACAGCGTGAGGGCGAGGACCGCGAGCGTCCCGGCGAGGACGCCGACGGCGGGCAGGCTCGCGCTCGAGGCGAGCCCCCGTAAGGCGACGGCGATGCCGACGGAGAGCCCGAGGGAGTAGAGCGTCATCGCCGGCAGCAGCGGGGCGTTCCGCACGAACGCTCCGACCCCGCCGACGCGGTTGAGGGCGCGGTCCCGGACCTCGATCCCCAGGAGCTTCTTGCCCAGCGTCGCCCCGTACCAGAGCTCGGCGAGCGAGAAGTAGAGGAGGGCGACCCCGACGAACGCGTAGACCGCGGCGTTCAGCGCGGTCGACGCGAGGACCGCGTCCAGGTCCCCCGGGGTCGCGAGGACGACCACGAGGAAGACCCCGCCTCCGGCCGCGCCGAGCAGGACGAGGTCGAGGATGAACGCGACGAGCCGCTGGGTGACCGAGGCGAAGCGAGGCCGTCCGATCGCGCTCCCGAGCGCCACGAGCGCCCGCGCGGTGACGTAGGCACGGAGGGCCTCCCGTGGCTCGTCCGAGCCGCGGAGGGCGACGCTGTCGAGGTTCGCCTGGTCGCTGACGACCCAGCCCGGCACGGCGAGGCCGTCCCACGGACGCGCCGGGTCCCCGGAGGGTCGACCGAGGAGCCGGTGGGCTTGGAGCGCCGCGGCACGACCGGCGGAGGCCGAGGCGGCAAGCGACGGGTTGAGCGCCCCCTCGACCCCGCGCGCGTACGCCTCCCGCAGCTGGGTCGCGGGGCTCGGCGGGGCGGCCGGAAGCGGGACGCCGAGCGGTGCCAGGCTCCGGCGCAGGAGCCGGTGGGAGAGCCACGCCCCGAGCAGCCCAACGAACCCGGAGAGGTAGACCAGGTCGAGGACGCCGGCGCCGCCGATCGCGTACACCCCTCCCGGGCCGGAACCGTAGAGCGGGGGCTCCCAGAGGACGTCGGCCCCGAGGACGACCCCCCAGCTCCCCGCGAGGAACGCCATCGGCAGCGCGAACGCCTCCTTCCCCGGGAAGAGATGGCGTGCCAGGAACGCGGCCACGACGCCCCCGAGGAACGGTGGGAGCAGGAAGTAGGGGAACGTCTCGACGATCCCGACTCCGGGGACCGCCTGGGCCCCGGCGAACGTCAGGACGAGCACGCCGCTCGTGAGAGCCAGGATCCCGCCGATCGCCCGGCCGTCCGGGCCGGTCGTGCCGAGCGCCGCCACGACGAGGGCCGTGAACGCGGCGGCGAGGAGGACGACGAGCGCGAGCTCAGTGCCCCAGGCGCCGAGGCCGGAGCTGTGGACCAGCCCCCGAAGGTCGCCCGCGTCAGAGAACAGGACGACGGCGAGGAGGAGAGCCGTCTCGGCGGCCAGCGGGCCGATCAGGCGCGCGGCCGAGCGGCGGAGCGGCGGAGCGAGGCGGTCGAGCGCCAGGAGCCCGACCGCAAGCGGGAACCCGGCCCCGGCCACGCTCACCGCCAGGACGTCGCCATAGACCCGGGCGATCGGGAGGAGGGCAAAGGACGCGAGCAACGCCCCGGGCAGCAGGAGCCAGAACGTCCGGCGGCCGAGCCCGAGGCTCTCGGCAAAGCTCGGATACCTCCACGCCACCACGAAGAGGAGCGCCCAGGCGATCCCCGGCAGGGCCGTCGAGATCGCGACGGACGTGATGTCGAAGGCGAGGTGCAGCGGGGTGACCATCCCTAGGGCCTCCGTGCGGGCGCCGCGAGGCTAGCCCGGTATCTGACCAAAACACTTTGCGGAGATGGTGGGGACGCCTCCGATAGGGCTACGAGGTTCGACCGTCCCTCCCGGCAGGGGAGACCGTCCGCGACCTGGGGACCGGCGTCCGGGGCCGGCGTTTCCAAGACCGTCCGATGGCCCGGCGGGACGCCACCGTAGGAGCGCGCCGTGATATGGACGCTCCGTCCTGAGCCGACGGAGCTCGACGATGGACGAGCCTGGCGACCGGCGGCTCGCGGCGGTCCTCGGGCTCGTCGGGGCCGCGCTCCTGGCCCTCGACGGGCTGTTCGACCTGGTCCGAGGGGTCATCTATCTCGCGATCGGACGGGGGATCTACGCCTTCGGACCGTTCGACCAAGCGATCGTCTTCTTCGTGGTCGGGCTGGTCGCCGCCGGCTTCGCCTTCCTCGGCGGGTTCCGCGGCCCGGGTCGGTCGGTCACGGCCGGGGTCGTGCTGATCGTGATCGCGGTCGTGGGGTGGCTGGCCCTCGGGTTCACCTCGGGGATCCTGGCCCTCCTCGGGGGTCTCCTGATCCTGCTCGGGGGCGTCGTCTTCCTCGTCAGCGGCCGCTGACCGCTTCTCCCCCCCCGACCCGTGTCCCCGGGCCTCCGGGTCGGGGGGCGCGGGGTAAATCGCCGGTCCCCGGGCAGGTCGGTGATCGAGCGAGCCGCCCCGTGCGCCGGAGCCGCACGACCGAAACGTTTTGTCGCGACCGCCGATGACCGGCCATGACCGATTCTCGTGTCGAGACCGACTCCTTGGGCCAGCGGCAGATCCCGGCCGACGCCCTCTGGGGGATCCAGTCGCTGCGGGCGCGAGAGAACTTCCCGGTGAGCGGACTGGGGACGTCCCGGTACCTCAAGCGGGCCTACGCGCTCCTCAAGCTCGCCTGCGTACGCGCGAACGTGGCGAAGGGCGGGCTCGATGCCGAGCGCGGTCGGGCCCTCGAGCAGGCGGCGCAGGAGATGGCCGCCGGGAAGTTCGACGACCAGTTCGTCGTCGACGTCTTCCAGGCCGGGGCCGGCACGTCGCTGCACATGAACGTCAACGAGGTCCTCACGAACCGCGGCCTCGAGATCCTGGGGAAGCACCGGGGCGACTACGCCACCCTCAGTCCGAACGACCACGTGAACCGCGGCCAGTCGACCAACGACACGTTCCCGGCCGCCGCGCAGGTCGCGGCGATGCTGGCGCTCGCCGACCTCCGGGCCGCGACCGGCGTGCTGGTCTCGAGCCTGCGGGCCAAGGGCAAGGAGTTCGCCCCCCTCGCCAAGGGAGGGCGGACCCACCTCAAGGACGCGATGCCGGTGACGCTCGGGGCCGAGTTCACGGCCTACGCCACGGCGCTCGAGCGGGTCCTCGAGGCGCTCCCCGCGGTCGAGCGCGCGCTCGGCGAGCTGCCGCTCGGCGGCAGCGCGGTCGGCTCCGGGGTGAACTCGGTCCCCGGCTTCCGCGCGCTCGCCGTCGAGGAGTACGCCCGGCTCACCGGCCTCCCCCTCGTTGTCGCGCGGGACCCGTTCGAGACGATGCAGAGCCGTTGGCCGCTCGGGTTCGCGACCGCTTGGCTGAGGACGCTGGCCCTCGAGCTCGTCCGCATCGCCAACGACCTTCGCCTGCTCTCGAGCGGGCCGGCGACCGGCTTCGACGAGGTCCGCCTCCCGGAGATCCAGCCCGGCTCGTCGATCATGCCGGCGAAGGTGAATCCGTCGGCGGCCGAGTGCCTCAACATGGTGGCGTTCCACGTCCTGGGGGCGGACGCCGCGACGGCGTACTCGGTCCAGGGCGGTCAGCTCGAGATCAACGTGATGATGCCGCTCGCGGCGTTCGAGGTCCTCTTCTCGGCGGAGATCCTCGTCAACTACCTCCCGGTGTTCGCCCGGAGCTGCGTCGACGGGATCCGGGCGAACCCCGAACGGATCGACCGGTACCTGCTCGGCTCGAGCGCCCTCGCGACGGTCCTCACGCCGCGGCTCGGCTACCTCAAGGTCGCCGAGCTCCTGCACGAGGCCGAGCGGACCCGCCGCTCCGTGCGCGAGCTGATCGTCGAGCGCCATCTCCTCTCGGCCGAGGAGGTCGACGCGCTGCTCGGCGAGGCCGCGCTCCGCAAGCTCGCCGAGCCGGTCCCCTGAGGGGCCTCCCGAGGGGTTAAGGCGGCCAGCCGCGCTGCCCCGGGCCGGTACGATGACCTCGGTCGAGGAGACGGCGGTCGCGCTCGGGAACCCCACGAGCGAGGAGTTCCGGCGCGCGGCGGGGGTCCTAGGGAAGGTCGGCCTCACCCAGTACGAGGCCCGGGCCTACATCGCGCTGGTCGCGCGCGGCGTCGGGGACGCCGCCGGCCTCGCCGCGGCCGCGGGGATCCCTCGGACGAGCGCCTACAAGGTCCTGGAGTCGCTCGCGAGCAAGGGGTACGCCGTCCCGACGGGGGGAAAGCCGATCCTCTTCCGGCCGACCCCGCCGCTCGAGGTCGCGGAGACCCTCAAGGCGGCGATCCAGGAGGTCTTCGAGCAGCTCGCCCAGCTCCACCGGGTCGTCGCCGAGCACGGGGAACCTCAGCTCGTCTACCTGCTCTCCGACCGGGAGAAGGTGATCGCGAAGATCGCCGAGCTGCTCGACCAGTCGAGCCGGACGTTCATCCTCACGACCCCGCAGGTCGCCGACCTCCGGGACGGTCTCGGCAAGAAGATCCTGAACGCGGTCAAGCGCGGGGTCCACGTGACGTTCGTCACGGCCCCGCTCCAGCGGTTGCCGGAGGGGGTCGAGCACGTCCCCCGGGAGAACCTGCTCGCCACCGAGGTCCTCGCCGACGGAGAGCACGCGCTCCTGGCCGCCCCGGGCCTGGACGCCTGCGGGTTCACCGACAATCCGATTCTCATCGCGCACCTCAAGCAGTTCCTCGACGTCGTGCTCGACAAGGGCCCGGAGCCGCCGCCCGCGTAGGCCCCGGCGGACCCGGCGCATGACGGCCCCCCGGCGTCCGCCCGCCGAGCGGGTCCGAGAACGGCTGCGGGCTGTGGCCGGCGCCGCGGTCGCCGAGCGGATGCCCCGGGGGTACCAACGGCTCGGGCGGGTCCTCCTCCTGCGGCTCCCACCCGAGCTCGCCCGGTACGGAACCCTCCTCGGGGAGGCGTGGAGCCAGGAGCTGGGGGTCGAGACGGTCCTGAACCATCAGGGGCCGGTCGCCGGAGAGCTCCGCCGTCCTCGGGTCGAGCGCCTTCGCGGGGACCGCACCGAGACCGAGGTCGTCGAGCACGGCACCCGCTGGCGGCTGGACGCGGCCCAGGTGATGTTCGCCGCCGGCAACCGGACGGAGCGGCTGCGCTTCGCCCGCCTCGTCCGACCGGAGGAGGAGGTCGCGGACCTGTTCGCCGGGATCGGCTACTTCGCGATCCCCGCCGCGCGGGCGCAGCCGCGGGCCCGCTTCGTCGCGGTGGAGAAGAACCCGGTCGCCTTCCGGTACCTCACGGAGAACCTTGAGCTCAATCGGGTCGACGGCCGGGTGCGCGCCGTCCTCGGCGACAACCGCGAGGTCGGACTTCCGGACGGCGCGTTCGACCGGATCGTCCTCGGCTACCTCCCGAGCGCCGTCCCGTGGGTCCCGCTCGCGGTCCGGCTCCTCGGCCCCCGGGGCGGGGTCGTCCACGTCCACCTGACGGTCGACGCCCGCGAGGCGGTCCGTCACGGCATCGAGGAGGTCGCGGGAGCCGTCGAACGGTCCCACGGTGAGCTCGTCGGCCCCCCGCGGGCCCGCGAGGTCAAGCCGTACGGGCCCGGGCGGAGCCACGTCGTGGTCGACGCGCCCGTGCGGCCGGCCTAGCGCGCGGGGGCGGCCCGGGCCATGAGGGCCTGCATCGCCTCCGGCCAGGAGCGGACGAACCGGTCGATGTCGGACGGCGGGTTGGAGAACGAGACCCGGACGAACCGGGAGCCGTGGCCCGGCGAGAGGTAGCTACCGGCCCGGACGAACACGCCGTGATGGACGAGCAGCTCCTCCTGGAGCGCCGGCGGCGCGACCCCGGTGGCGGCGATGTCGAGGATCGTCATGTTCGCGCGGGACGGGGCGATCGGGGCGGTGACGCCGGGAACGGCGCGGCCGGCGTCGTGGACCCTGCGGCAGTTCTCCCGGGAGGTGCGGACGACGCCACCGATCCACGACGGCTTCGTCCGGAGGGCGGCGCGGGCCGCCATCTGGGCGAGGATGTTCACCCCGAGGTCGTTGGTGTTGAACCGCGCGATCCGCTGGGAGAGCTCCGGGCGCGCGGAGTAGCCTCCGAGCCGCATCCCGGCGAGCCCGCAGTTCTTCGAGACCGACCAGACGGTGATCGTCTCCTCCGGCGCGAACTCGGCGGCGAGGGCGTGACCGTCCGAGTAGTCACGGTAGGTGACGTCGTTGACGACGGTCAGGTGCCGGTCGTGGGCGAGCTCGGCGATCGCCCGGACCTCCTCCCGGGGATAGCCCGAGCCGAGCGGGTTGAGCGGGTCGATCAGCAGGACCATCTTCGTGCGCGGCCCGACCCGCTCGGCGACCGCGTCGGCGGTGAGCCGGAACGGGGGGCGATAGATGTCGACGCAGTTGGGTCGGGCGCCGGCGAGCTCGATGAACTTGTGGATGATGAGGTAGCTCGGGTCGGAGGCGACGACCTCGTCCCCGGGCGCGAGGAGGGCGCGCATGATCATGTAGAGCGCCTCGGTCCCGCCGGCGGTCAGGAACGGCGGGGCACCGCGCAGGCCGAGGTCGTTCTGGATCAGCTCGAGGAGCTCCGGGTCGCCGGCGGCCGGAGGGTACCCTTCGTAGCGGCGCTCGGCAATCGCCTCCTCGAGAGCGCCCCGCACGACCTCGGGCGGGACGAGGTGGTTCGTGTTCTGGCTCAGCCAGACGATCTCGCGCCGGTGCGCATGGGCGTACCGGAACGCGTCGAACGCCGCGGTCACGACCAAAGAGGGCCGGCGGTCGCTTAACGCCTTGCGTCGTGCGCGGTCGACGCCTCGCCCAGATAGGCGGTGACCACGCCGAGCGACATCGGGAACGCGCGGGGCCGGGCGAAGCCGGCCGACGCGAGGGTCTCGAGCAGCGCCTCCCCGGACGGGAACTCGCGCAGCGACTCCGGGAGGTAGCGGTACGGTCCCTCGCGCCCGAACGCCCGACCGAGCAGCGGCACCGCCCGGTCGAAGTGCGCGTGGAACAGCCGTCCGACCGCCGGAGCGGTCGGCTCGGAGATCTCGAGGGTCAGGAGGGACCCGCCGGGGCGGAGCACCCGGCGCAGCTCGCCGAACGCGCCGGGGAGGCTCTTCAGGTTCCGCGCGACGAAGGCGCTCGTGGCGACGTCGAACGTCCCGTCCGGGAACGGCAGCCGGTGGACGTTCGCCACCCCGAACCGCATCCGCGCCCGGTCCCGGGCTTTCCTCGAGAGATCGTCGGCGCGCTCGACCATCGCCCGGCTGAAATCGACCGCGACGACGCGGACCGCCGGGAAGCGGACCGTGAGCAGGCGGGCGAGCGCCCCGGTGCCGCAGCCGAAGTCGAGCGCCTGGCGGACCGACCCGCGATGGAACCGCTCGAGCTCCCAGAGCGCGCGGGGCCGCCAGAGAAGGTCCTGGCCGAACGTCGCCGCGTGGTTGAACGCGTCGTACCGGTCGGCGATCGACGCGAACATCCGCTGGACGTCCCGCTCGAACGTCGGCAGGCGACGGTCCGGGTGGAGCGAACCGTCCGGAGCCGTGGGGACGCCCGCGCCGGCGGTCACGCCGGGCGCGAGCCGGCGGCCCGCTTAAGACGCTAGGTCGTCGGCGAGCTCGAGGGCGGAGGCGAGCTTGCGGACCTCGCCCGCGAGGTCGGTCCTCAACGTGTCGAGGCCGTTGGCCCGGGCCTCCGCGAGGAGGGTGCGCGCCCCTCCCGGGTCGCCGCGGGTCCAGGCGAGGCGCGCGCGTCGGAACAGCATCTCGCTGACCTCGCCCTTGATCCCCATCCAGCGGGCGTTCGCGAGCGATTGGGAGTACTCGCGCTCGGCGTCCTCGAACCGGCCTTCCTTCTCGGCGAGGATCCCCCGGATCATCTGGAGCTGCTGGCGGGCCAGGCGGTCGCCGGTCGGCTCGAGCGTCCGGTCGGCGCGCTCGCACATCTGGGCGGAGAGCTCCGTGCGGCCGAGCTCCGCGTGCCAGTGCGCCGCGTTCATGAGGCAGTAGCCGATCCAGATCGGCGAGCGCGACCGCTCGGCCGTGTCGAGGGCGCGCCCGATGTCGCGCATCGCGTCGTCGACCCGACCGATACGGTACTCGAGGACGGCGCGGTTCATCAGCACGCGCGTCGACGCGTTCGGGTCGTCCTCCTGGGCGAACAGCGCCTCCGCCCGCTCGTACAGCGCGAGGGTCGGCTCGACGTACTCCGGCCCGCGGGCCAGCAGGGTGTTCGCGACGTCGATCAGCGCGTGGCCGTGCTCGTGCGGGGTCCCCTCCCGCTCGGCGATCGCGAGCGCCGCGCGCTGATGGCGCTCGGCGAGGTCGAGGTCGGACCGGCGCCAGTAGAGCGTCCCGAGCACCCGGTGGGCGGCCAGGAGGTCCCGAGGACTTCCGGCCCGCTCGAGACGCGAGGCCGCTTCGAGGGCGAGCGGCTCGCCGCCGGCGTAGTCGCTCCGCTCGACCCGGGCCCACGCGAGCCCGAGCAACGCCCTCCCGAGCCCGACGTCGAACTCCGGCTCACCCCGGGCCAGCGCGACCGCCTCGCTCAGCTCCTGTTCGGCCCCCGCGAGGTCCCCCGCCTCGTCCATCAGCCGTCCGACCTCCGTGAGCAGACGGACCTCCAGCCGAGGGTCCTGCTTCGGGAGGCGGTGCTCGGCCTCCAGGACCTGGCGCAGCAGCGAGAGGGCGGTGTCGAAGGCGTAGGCGCGGGCCGCCCGCTCGGCGGCCCGTACGCCGAACTCGATCGCCTTCGGGTCGTCCCGTCCGAGGTAGTAGTGGCGGGCCAGCTCGAAATCGCTCGCGCCCCCGCGGGCTTCCGTCGCCTTCGCGACCTTGCGATGGAGGATCGCTCGCCGGGTCTCGGTCACCCTCGAGTAGAGGCGGGCCCGGACCTCCTCGCTCGCGAACTCGTACACCTCGCCGCCGCGCTCCCGGAGGATCCCTTCGCGCACCAGCCGCTCGACCGCCTCGGAGAGCCGCTCCTCCGGGAGGTCGACCACCGAGCGCAACCGGGCGAAATCGAACTCGCGGCCGAAGACGGTGGCGTAGGTCAGCACGCGTCGGTCGACCTCGTCGAGCGTGCGGTAGCGCGCGAGCAGCGTCTCGGTGAGGTCCTCCGAGGGAGGCACCCGGCCCCCCGGCGGCGGGCCGCCCGCGGTCGAGCGGACGAGGGTCTCCACGAACAGCGGATGGCCCTCGGTCTCGGCCTTCCAGCGCAGGACGTCCTGCGGGGACGGCGGGACCCCATCCCTCAGCCACGTGGCGAACTCGGCGATCTCCGCCGACGAGAACGGCCGGACCTCGATCGCCTTGAACGCCTCGTCCGTCCGCCAGCGCGAGAGGACGGGACGGACCCGGCTCGGGACCGCCGGGCCGGGGTCGATCGTGGCGACGACGGCGACGCCATGGGTCGGCCCTTCGCGGGCCAGGCCCTCGAGGAAATCGAGCGAGCCGAGGTCGGCGAGGTGGAGGTCGTCGATCAGGACCGCGAGGGGTCGCCGCTTGGCGAGCTCGCCGAACCTTTCGAGGAAGCGGACCCGCACCCCTTGGAGCGCGGCGCCGAGCCCTTCGACGTTGGTCCGTCCGACCGGAGCGAGCATGCGCTCGAGGTCGTCCCCGGCCGGCGCCCCGTCCTTCGGCCCGCCCGTCCGGGGGGGTCGCAACGCGAGCAGAGGGTCGCTCCCGTCCTCCGCCTCGCTTCCGCCGCTCGCGGTGAGGAGGTCACGGAGCAGGCGGAACGGCTCGGCGAGCTCCCCCGGGAGCGCGCGGCTCCGTACCGGGACGAACCCGCGGGCCTCGGCTCTCGCGGCCGCCTCCTCGAGCAGGACCGTCTTTCCGCTCCCCCCACCCCCGACCAGCAGGAGCGCCTTGGCCCGGGGCGTGCTGACCTCATCGAGGGCCCGCTCGACCTCCTCGACGACCTCCGAGCGCCCGAACAACGGGCGGGGAGCCTTTCGGTCCCGGGCACGTCCTCCGCTCACGGACCGAGGCGCCTCCTCACTCCGCGGGGGGGTCGGAGCGCTCCGTCGACCCCGAGGGGCCGAGGGGGCGCGAGCCCGTATCGTCCGCGGCCGTCGCCAGCTGGTGCTTCAGCTCCGCGTAAGGGCGTTCGAGGCGGGGCGAGAGCTCCGTGACCTTGAGCTCGGTCGCTCGCTCGAACGCCGCTCGCGCCGCCGCGAGGTCCCGGGTCTTGAACCGCAGGCGGGCGAGGTAGAGCTGCGCGTCCGCTTCGTCGGCGGAGAGGCCGAGCGTCCTCGCGAGCGCGGCGGCCGTGAGGTAGGCCTGGGCCGCGTCGTCCCAGCGGCCGCGCTTCTCGGAGATCCGCCCCCGGTTGAGGGTGACCTGTTCGGAGCCGAGCGCGTCCGACAGCCCCTCGAGGAGACGGCCGGCCTGGTCGTTGTCGCGCTCGGCCTCCTCCAGCTGGCCGAGGGCGATCCGGAGCTCGACGCCCGAGAGCAGCGAGCGACCGACCGCTCGGGTGTCGTGCCCCTGGGTCGCCGCCTCGCGGGCCCGCTCGAGGAGCTCGAGCCCCTCGTCCGGGCGGGTCTCCCCGACGGTCGTCCCGAGGTGATGCAGGGCCCGAGCGAGCTCGGACCAGTTCCGGGCCGCTCGCAGGCGCTCGACCGCGCGCTGGAACCACTCCACGGCGATCGGGCGGACCTCCTCGCCGAGGAGCGTGAAGGCGTTCCCGAGGTCGATCGACAGGCGGCCGAGCGCGGCCGGGTCGGCCCCCGGCGGGAGCGCCTCGAGGGCCCGCATCGTCTCGTCGAGCGCCTCGCGGTAACGACCGTGCTGGAACGCGACCCTGCCGAGGAGGCGATAGGCCTGCGCCTCGCCGTAGGGGTCGGGGTCGGCCTTGAACAGCTGGAGCGCGTCCCGCGCCCCCTCGACGGCCCGGTCCGTCTCGAGGTTCTCCCGAGCGACCTCCGCGCGCGCGAGGATGAGGCGGGCCCGGATCCTCGGCTGCTCGTGCTCGACGTGCCGGAGCGCCTCGCGGTAGTGCCGGTCGGCGGCACGGAACGAGCCGATCGAGAAGGAGAGGTCGCCCAGGGTCTCGGCGATCTCGGCGCGTTCGGGCTCCCGGCCGGCGTCGAGCGAGGCGAGGTCGACGAGCGCCCGTTCGAGCGGGTGGATCGCGCCGGCCGGGTCGTTCGCCGCCCGGGCCGCCTCGGCCGCCCGGCGGTTGTACGCGTACGACTTCTCCGGGACCTTTCCGAGGAAGTAATGCCGTCCGAGCTCGGCGACGACGGTGTCCGTCGGCTCGGGGTAGGCCCCCTCCAGCGCCTCGGCAATCTTCCGGTGGAGGACCCGCAACCGGCTCTCCGTCATCGACCGGTAGACCGTTGCTCGGTCCTCTTCCTCGGCGAAGGTGAACCGTCCTCCTCCCGCCCGCTCCCGGATCAGTCCGAGGTCCACGAGCCTCTCGAGGCGCTCGGCGAGCGGCTCCTCCTCCGCCCCGATCGCCGCCCGGAGGAGCTCGAAAGGGAACTCCGGGCCGATGGCGCTCGCGTACGCCAGCACCCGTACGAGGTCCGCGGGAAGGGTCGCCAGCGGGGCGCGCGACGGCCGGGCCGCGGGCGCCTCGGGGGTCCCGACCACGGCCATCGCCACCGTTCTAGCCCGTTCGAAGGATTAAGCCCTCGCGCGCGAGGAACCGCTCAGCCCGTGCTCCGACCGGGGGGGAGCGCGGCCTCCGTCGCCCGAGGCGACCGGCCGGCCGCAAGGGTTATCACACGACCCCTGGCTCGGCGAGGCCGATGGCGATCGAGGGGTCGGAGGCGGCCGAGACCTACGAGCCCGGCTCGCCGCGACCGATGTCGCTCCCACGCTCGGTGAGCTTCTGGGGGTTCGCGATGCTCGTCGTGCTCGCCGTCGCCTTCTACCTCTGGTGGGGGCTTGAGTTCGGGGTCTGGATCGACAACGGGGTGTACGCGGTGACGATCACCTTGCTCCTGTTCGGCCTCGCGGGCATGTGGCTCGTGCTCCCGAACCCGCCGGCCGCGTCGACCCCGCCGCGCTAGGCCGGCCCGAGGGGCCGGGGCCCCGTCACATCGGTTGCGCGGCGAGAGCTCCCCGGATCCCTTCCGTCCGCCCGCAGGCGATGCACGCCGTCGGGTCCGGTAGGGGGAACGGGAGAGGCTCCTCGAGCGCGCCCAGCAGCGCGCCGTCGATCGCCCGCTCGATCTCGTGCCCGCACGCCTCCGCCCCGCACCAGCCGAGGAACCGGACCGCCTCGGATCCCGAGAGCTCGGCGAGCGTCGAGGCGGGACGGATCGAGCTGCGGAAGCTCTCCGCAGCCCTCCGCGAGAGCTCCTGGTCGAAGTCGGCGAGGCGGGCGGTGACGTCGGTCTCGAGCGTGCTCCGGCCGACCGAGCCTTTCCGACCGAGGCGGTCGACGCTCGTCACGCGGCCGCTCTCGACCTCGCGCGGGCCGACCTCGAGCCGGAGCGGGACCCCGGCGAGCTCCCAACGGTAGTACTTGGCGCCCGGTCGGTCCGCGCCGTCGTCGAGGACGACCCGTCGCCCCGCGCGGCGGAGCTCCTCGGCGAGCTCCCGGGAGGTCGTCCCGACCGCCTCCGCGGACGGGCCCGCGGGGACCGGCACGACGACGACCTCCACCGGCGCGACCGACGTGGGGAACACGGCACCGCGGCGGTCGCCGTGGGCCCCGACGATCGCCCCGAGCAGACGCTCCGACAGCCCGAACGTCGTCTGGTGGGCGTGGCGTTCGGAGCCGTCCGGCGCCTCGTAGCGGATCCCGTAGGGTACCGCGAAGTTGTCCCGGTAGTGGTGGACGCTCCCCAGCTGGAGCGTCCGCGCCCCGGCGAGCGGGAGGTCGAAGGCGATCGTGTAGTGCGCCCCGGCGAACTTGTCCCAGTCGGGCCGCCGGACCGCGAGGTACGGCAGCGCGAACGCCGCGGCCATCTTCCGGAAAGCCTCCAGGTTCGACCGGACCCGCGCGGTCGCGTGCTCCTCGTCGACCTGGCAGGTGTGCTCCTCGAAGAAGTGGATCTCCCGGACCCGGACGAACGGACGGGTCGTCTTCGTCTCGTACCGGAACGTGTTGACGATCTGGTAGACGTTGAGCGGCAGGTCCCGGTGCGACCGGACCCAGAGGGCGAAGATCGGGTACATCGCGGTCTCGCTCGTCGGCCTCAGCACGAGCGGGACGTCCAGCTCGGTCGCTCCGCCTCGGGTGACCCAGAAGACCTGCGCGTCGAACCCTTTGATGTGCTCCTTCTCCTTCGCGAACTCGTTCGCCGGGATCAGCGCCGGGAACTCGACCGCCTGAGAGCCGGTTGCCTCGATCTCCCGGACCAGGACCCGGTCGAGGTTCCGACGCGCCTGGAAGCCGAACGGCGTCCAGACGTTCATCCCCTTGACCCCGTAGCGCTTGTCCGAGAGGTTCGCCCCCTCGACGACGGCGAGGTACCAGTCGATGAACTCCGTGCGCTTGTCCGGTAGGTCGACCATCGGGTCGGGGCGGACCGGTCCCGGGGAGTATATCACTCCGGGGTGGCCGAGACCACCGGTCCCGGGGCCGACGGGCCCCTCGGGCCGGTCGTGGCCGGTGAACCCCGGACCGCCGCGCCTGGGGCCTAAGGGATTATGGTGCTGGCCGGCTCTAGTCCCTGGGCCATGCGCCTGGTCGTCTGCGTCGACCGTGACGACGACCTCGGTCGGAAGGCCCACCTTGACGGGCCGATCGTCGGTCGCTCCGAGGTCGTCGATGCCGCGGTCCGGCTCGGGACCGCGGACCCCGAGGACTCCGACACCAACGCGCTGTTCGCGGCGGTGTCGCTCCAGGACGAGCTCCAAGGCTCCGGAGAGGAGTGCGAGGTCTGCGTCCTGACCGGCTCGGCGAAGGTCGGGATCGCCTCCGACCGCCGGGTCGCCGAGCAGTTCGACCAGGTCCTCGGGCGGGTGCACGCGAGCTCCGCCTACCTCGTCAGCGACGGGGCGGAGGACGAGTACCTGTTCCCGATCCTCTCCTCTCGGGTGCGGATCGACGGGGTCCGGCGCGTCTTCGTCCGGCAGAGCCCGAGCCTCGAGTCGACCTACTACACGCTGGTCCGGGCCCTGAAGGACCCGAAGCTCCGGGCGAAGACGGTCCTGCCGTTCGCCCTCGTCCTCCTGATCCTCGGCTTCGCCGCCGCCGGAGGGGTCCTGCTCTGGGGGGTGATCGGTCTCGCGATCGTCCTCGGAGTCTACCTGATCTTCTGGACGTTCGACATCGACGAGGCGCTGATCGATGCCGTCCGGAGCGCGTCGGCCGACACGCGCCAGGGGTCGGTCGCCTTCGGCTTCGGCCTGTTCTCGGTCGCGCTGGTCGGGCTCGGGTTCCTCGTGGGCTACAACCAGATCGCGGCGAGCGGGGGCCCGCCGCTGTTCGACCGGGTCCTCCTGTTCCTCCAAGCCGGCCTCATCTGGTGGATCTGCGGGGCGCTCGTCTGGGAGACCGGTCGGGCGCTCCGCCGGATGTTCGCGCGCGGGGCGTTCCCGCGCTCGTTCGCCGTCGCGACGACGTCGATCGTCGGGGTCGGGCTCGTGAGCTACGGGATCGTCTTCCTCGTCCGGTACCTTCAGGGGCTCACCGGGATCGCCCAGGTCCCGTTCCTCGCCGGCCTCATCGTGACCGGCCTCGGGCTCGTGATCGGGGCGGGGATGATCCACCAGCACTTCCGCTCGGTCGCGCGTTCGTCGACCGAGCCGACGCTCGTCGGCTAGCCCTCTCCGGCGAGGGCGCGGCGGACGTCGTCCGCCGTCACCTCGAGACCGCACCGCTCCCGCAGCGTCGCCCGCACCTTCTCCACGCCGGGCGCCAGCTCCCGGGCCCGGCCCGCGAGCGTCCGCAGGTCCTCCCAGTAGTTCCACGGGAAGACGACCCAGACCCAGGCGTCGCGAGGGATCTCCTCGGCGAAGTACGTCGGGACGAACTTCGAGTGCGCGATGTGGACGAACGCGGCGGTCTCGACCGTGCGGGGGCCGGCCGCCGCGACGTGCTCGCTCGCGAGGCGGAGGCTCTCCCCGGTGTCGGTGATGTCGTCGACGACCAGGACCGCCTCGCCGGAGACCGAGCCCGAGAGCGCCTCGGTGAGCTTCGCCTGGCCGTCCCGGGCCGCCGTCACGCCCCAGTGCTGGACGCGGAGGGAGATCAATCGGTGGACGCCAAGCCGGTCCCCGAGGAGGCGGGCCGGGACCCATCCCCCCCGGGTCAGGCCGACGATCGCCTCAGGCCGGGCGCCGGAGTGGCGCACCTTCTCGGCGACGCCGTCGGCCCAACGCTCAACTTCCGGCCACGTCGCCCGGCGGCACTTGGGAAGGTCGGCCATCCGGGCGACGTTGGGCCCCCTACGGGTAGATGCCGCGCGTCTTGATCGCGTCGACGACCCGCTGGATCGCCAGGACGTAGGCGGCGGTGCGGTTGTGGACCTTCTTCTCGGTCGCGACCTTGCGGACGTCCTGGTAGGAGCGGACCATCACCCGCTCTAGGCGCTGGTTGACCTCTTCCAGCGGCCAGAAGAACCCCTGGATGTCCTGCGCCCACTCGAAGTAGCTCACGGTGACGCCGCCCGCGTTCGCGAGGATGTCCGGCAGCACGGTGATCTTCTTCTGGAAGAAGATCGTGTCCGCGTCCGGGAGCGTCGGGCCGTTCGCCGCCTCGGCGACGATCTTTGCCTGGACCTTGTCGGCGTTCCTGCCGGTGAGGACGTTCTCGAGCGCCGCGGGGATCAGGATGTCGACCTTCGACTCGAGGAGGTCCTCGTTGGAGATCGCCTTCGTCCCCGGGAACCCGACGACCGAGCCGTGCTTCGCCTTGTACTCCTCGAGCGCGTGCGGGTTGAACCCGTCGGCCTTGTAGACCCCGCCCTTCGAGTCGGAGGCGGCGACGATCGTCGCGCCCTGCTCGTCGTGCAGGAGGTTCGCCGCGACGCTGCCCGCGTTACCGAACCCCTGGACGGCGACGGTCCCGCCCTTGACGCGGACCCCCGCGTCCTTGGCGGCCTCGCGGATCGTGTAGGCGCAGCCCCGCCCGGTCGCCTCGCCGCGGCCCTCGCTGCCGCCGAGCGCGATCGGCTTGCCCGTGACGACCCCGGGGACGGAGTAGCCCTTCTGCATCGAGTAGGTGTCCATGATCCAGCTCATCGTCTGGCTGTCCGTGTAGACGTCCGGTGCCGGGATATCCATCTCCGGCCCGATGATCGGGGCGATCTCGCTCGCGTAGCGGCGGGTGAGCCGCTCGAGCTCGGCCTTCGTCATCGCCTTCGGGTCGCAGATGACGCCGCCCTTGGCGCCCCCGTAGGGGATGTTGACGACGGCGCACTTCCAGGTCATCCACGCGGCGAGCGCCCGGACCTCGTCCAGCGTCACCTGGGGGTGGTAGCGGATCCCGCCCTTGCACGGACCGCGCGCCATGTTGTACTGGACACGGTGGCCGGTGTAGACGCGGAGCGTCCCGTCGTCCATCCGCACCGGGAAGTTGACGGTCAGCTCCCGCTTCGGGTGCTTGAGCATCTCGCGTACCCCACCGTTCAGGCCGATGAGGTCGGCCACGATGTCGATCTGTTGCTTCGCGGTCTCGAACGGGTTAGCGGTGGATCCTGCCTGCGGCATCGCCTACCTCAAACCATTCAGGGCACCCGGTCGGGATTACTTGAACGTGCCGTGGACCCCGGGAAACCCCAAGGTCCGATTCCGAGAGGGACCCGGCCCGAGGTGCGCTACGGCATGGGTCGGCCGAACGGGCGCCAGCCCGAGCGCGGCATCGGCTCGAGCCGCCGACCCGTGAGCAGGAACGCCCCGCGTCCCGGGACGACGTGGCCGACCGCGGTCAGCGTCCCGCCTGCCGCCCGCACGGCCCGCGCGGCGTCGGCGAGACGGGGTTGCGGGACCGTCGCGAGGAGCTCGTAATCCCCCCCGTAGAACGCCGTCGCCAGCCGTCGTCGGCCGGGGGCGATCCGTCGGAGCGACGGGGCGAGCGGGAGCGCCCGTGCGTCAACGACCACGCGGACCCGGCTCGCGGCCGCCAGGAGCAGGGCGCTCTCCGCGAGACCGTCCGAGGTGTCGAGCATCGCCGAGGCGAACCGGCCGAGCGCCCGGCCCTCCCGGACGCGGGGGCGCACCTGGAGGAGCGCGGCGACGGCCCGCGCGCCCGCCTCACCGTGGCCGTGGAGCCCGGCGGCCGCCGCGCCGCCGCGCCCGACCGTACCGGTCGTGACGAGCAGCTCGCCGGCCCGGGCGCCGGTCCGTCCGACCAGCCTCACGGGCCGGGCCGCGCCCACGACGGTGCTGACCACCGCGCGGGCAGGGCCGGGTTTGGTGTCCCCTCCCAGGACGTGAGCGTCGAACTGGGCCGCCTCGCCCTCGGCTCCTCGGACGAGCTCCTGAGCCCAACGCGCTGGGGTGCGCCGAGGGACAACGATCGCGAGGAAGACCGCGAGCGGGCGGGCCCCCTTCGCCGCGACGTCCGAGAGGCTCACCGCGCTCGCGGCGCGGCCGACCGCCCGTGCCGGCGTTCCGTGGAGGAAGTGCGTCCCCTCGACGAGGGCATCGGTGGTGACGACGGCGACCTCCCCCGGGCGGAGGGGGACGGCGGCGGCGTCGTCCCCGAGCGGGAGCCGGCCGAACGCCCCGCTCGGGAGCTCCCGCGCGAGCCACGCATGGAACGACCGCTCCTCGAGCCAGGCGCCGGTCCGCGGCCCTCGCCGTCGGGGGGCCGTCACTTGTAGGGGACGAACTCCTTGCCCAGGAGCTCGCGCCCGAGGATGATCCGCATGATGTTGAGTCCCCCCTCGGCCCCGACCAGGTAGCTCATCACCCCGCGGAAGCCGAGGTCGAGGCCCGCCTCCTTGGTGTAGCCGGCGGCCCCGTACCACATCATCACGCGCTTGACGCATTCGAACGCCACCGGAGGCGCGGTGAGCTTGACCGACGCCACCGCGAGGTCGACCTCCGACCGGTGGGAGGTATCGCCTCGGAGCGTGTAGCGGTCGAGGAGCCAGGCGGCGCGTCGGCACTGCCACTTCACGGCCTCGACCTGGGTGTACAGGTCGACCAGCTCGAACTGGATCCCTTCGTACTTCCCGAGCGGCTGGCCGAACGCCCGTCGTTCCCGGATGTAGGCGATCCCGGCCTCGAGGGCCCGCTCGGCCGCGCCGACGCACGCGGCGCTGACGAACGTGCGCGCGACGCTGAACCCCTCCATCGCGACCCCGAAGCCGTGGTGCTCCGCCCCGACCAGGTACCGGGCCGGGACCTCGGTGTCCGCGTAGGTGAGGCCGCCGGTGGAGATCCCCATCCGGCCCATGTTCTCGAACTTCTGGGTCGAGATCCGCTCGCTCCGGGTCGGGACGTAGAGGAAGTCGAAGCCGCCGCCGTCGGACTTCGCGAGGGTGAGGTGGCCGCCGCCGAGCCGCTTCGCCTCCTCGACCCCGGAGACGAACGCCTTCTCGCCGTGCAGCAGGAACCGGTCGCCGTCCCTCCGTGCGGTCGTGTGCATGCCGGCGAGGTCGCTCCCGCCGGTCGGCTCGGTCGAGGCGATCCCGAGGAACGCCTTGCCGGCCGTGACCGCCGGGAGGACCTCGCGCTTCGCTTCCTCCGTCCCGTGGCGCGCGAGGACGCAACCCCAGCCGGCCTCGAGCAGGAAGAAGACCGCCGTCGCCATCGAGAAGTCCCCGCGACCGACCTCCTCCGCCGCGATCTCGGTGAGGACCGCGGACGCCCCCATCCCGCCGTACTCCTCCGGGACCATCATCGAGAGGAGGCCGAGCTCCGCCATCGCCTTCAGCACGTCCGGAGGGATCGACCCCCGAGAGTCGATCTCCCGCTCGTGGGGGCGCAGGACCCGGTCGCCGAACTTGCGCGCCGCCTCCTGGAACGCCCGCTCCTCGTCCGAAAGAAGAAACTCCATCGGGCGGCGCGACCGGTCCCCGAGGATTTAGCCTCGCCGCGCCCTGGGGCGGGTCCGCGGGGGAGAACGCTTCATTACCCGGGGGCCGGTCGAGGTCGATGGTGACGATCCGGGTCGGCGTCAACGGGTTCGGCACGATCGGTAAGCGGGTCGCGGACGCGGTCGTTCGCCAGCCGGACCTCGAGCTGGTCGGGGTCGCGAAGACCCGCCCGTCGTTCGATGCCCACCGGGCCATCGACCGGGGCTACCCGCTCTACGTCGCCGGCGCCGGCGCCCCGGAGAAGTTCGCCTCGTTCGGTCTCCCGGTCGCGGGCCGCCTCTCCGAGCTCCTCGCCCGGGTCGACGTGATGGTCGACGCGACCCCCGAGGACGTCGGCCGCGAGAACCGCAAGCTCTACGACGCCGCGGGGGTCCGGGCGGTCTTCCAGGGCGGGGAGGAGGCCGACGTCGCCGACGCCTCGTTCAACGCCCTCGCGAACTACGAGACGTGCCGCGGCAAGCGCACGCTCCGCGTCGTCTCGTGCAACACGACCGGGATCACCCGGGCCGCCGCCGTCCTGCTCCCCCGCTGGGGGGTCGCGCACTGGGAGGTCACTCTCGTCCGCCGTGCCGCGGACCCCGGGGAGTCGAAGCGGGGACCGGTCGACGGGATCCTCCCGACGCTCGACATGCCGTCCCATCACGGGCCGGACGCCCGTACCGTGCTCCCGGAACTTCCGATCACGACCACGGCGGTGGTCGTTCCGACGACGTTGATGCACGTCCACGTCAACCACGTGCGGCTCGTTCGGGCCCCCGCGAGCTCGGCGGAGCTGGTCGCGGCGTTCCGCTCCACACCGCGGTTCCACCTGTTCGCCCCGTGGGAGGGGGCGGACGGAACCCCCCAGGTGATGGAGTACGCCCGGGACCGCGCCGGCCGCGCGGGGGGGACGACGGCGGACATGATGGAGAACGTGCTCTGGGAGCGGGGGATCCGCGTCGACGGCCAGGACGCCTACTTCTTCCAGGCGATCCACCAGGAGTCGATCGTCGTCCCGGAGAACATCGACGCGATCCGGGCGATGTTCGACCTCGCCGACGGCCCGACCTCGATCGCGACGACCGACCGGGCGCTCGGCCTCGGCCGCTCTCCGCGGGCGCCGCTCGCCAAGGCCCCGGTCCCTCCAGCCCAGCGCACGGCGCGTTAGCTCCGGGGAAGTGCGCGCCCCGAACCATCTTATAGGGGACCTTTCTCGCGCGGCGAGGATGTATTACCTCGACCATCGACGTGACGTCGTTCGCATCCCTCCGGCGCGGCTCGGGCCTGAGCTGGCGGGCGTGCTCGTCGAGCTCGCGCAACAGCAGTTCGAGGGGAAGCTTGTGGACGGCCAGAACCTCGCCGTGACGATCCGCGACGTGAAGCCGGTCGGGGAGGGCCACATCATCCATGGGGACGGCGGGGTCTACCAGGAGGTCGAGTACGAGGCCCTGCTCTTCCGCCCCGAGATCCAGGAGGTCGTCGAAGGGTCGGTCGTCGAGATCCGGAAGTTCGGGGCGTTCGTCCGGTTCGGGCCGCTGGACGGCCTCTTGCACGTCTCCCAGATCATGGACGACCGGGTCAACATCGACGAGCACAACCAGCGCCTGGTCGGGGTGGAGTCGAAGCGCGACCTGAAGGTCGGCTACAAGGTCCGCGCCCGCGTCGTCTCCCTCTCGCTCTCCGAGATCTCGCCCCGCGACAGCCGGATCGGGCTCACGATGCGCCAGCCGGCGCTCGGTCGGTTCGAGTGGATCACCGACGCGCACCGCAAGGCCGACGAGCGGGCCGGCAAGAAGACCACGGCGCCGCCGGGGAAGAAGGGGTCGACCAAGGCGGCGACGAAGGAACCGGTGGCGAGCTGAGCGCGGGACGATGATCAACCTCCGAGCGTGCAAGAACTGCCGGGCGATCACGGACCAGGCGAAATGCCCCCGCTGCAGCGGTGAGGTCTCGCGCGAGTGGCAGGGCTACCTCGTGGTGATCGACCCCGAGCGCAGCGAGATCGCGAAGAAGATGGGGATCCGTGACGCGGGCCGGTACGCGCTCCGCGTCAAGTAACGGCCGCGTCTGGGTCGTTCCGGACGCCCTCCGTCCGACCCTCGCGGAGAAGTACGGGCCGGTCTACGCCGGCGAGGACGCCGACCGTCGCATCCGTGCGCTCCGCCTCTTCGGCGCGTGCGGGGACCTCGTCGTCGCCCGGTCCCTCCAGCTCGGCCATCCGCCGCTGGTCGGGATCGTGGACTACAAGACCCGGAGAGGCGAGCCGGTGCCCCGGGAGACGTTCCGGACGCTCGGGGCGCGGCGGACCGTCCGCGTCACCAACCCGGCGGGCCAGCTCACGGAGGCCCTCCGGTCCGCCGTCCGGGAGCTCGTCAGCTCCGGCGGCGGCCTCCTCGAGGTCGAGGGAGAAGAGGACCTCGGCTCGCTCGCGCTCGTCGAGTCGCTCCCTCTCGGAGCGACCGTTATATACGGCATCCCGGGTGAGGGGGTCTCCTTCGTCCTCGTCGACGACGTCGCGAAGGCCCACGTGCGCAACCTCGTCGCCCAGATGGAGCTGAGAAGGACCGGCAATGGAGATTAAGATCGTCGAGGAACGGACGAACCCGCTCCTCCAGCGCCACGAGATCCGCTTCGAGATCGCCCACGCGACCGCCGCGACCCCGACCCGCGAAAGCGTCCGCACGGAGCTCTCCAAGGTCGTGCATGCCCCCAAGGACCGCGTCATCATCGAGCGGATGCATCCGCGGTTCGGCACGGCCGTGACGCGCGGGGAAGCGAACGTCTACGACTCGGCCGACGCCGCGAAGTCGATCACCCGGGAGCACATCCTCGTACGGAACGGCCTCAAGGAGAAGCAGGCGAAGGCGGCGGCCCCGGCCGCGACACCCGCGGCACCCGCGGCCCCGGCCGAACCTGCTCCTGCCGCCGCCCCGGCCGAGGCTCCGCCCGCTCCGGCCCACCCGCCGAAGCATCCTCCCGCCGAGCCGGCGGCCGAGCCGAAGGAGCCGTCCAGCGGGGCCGCCCCGTCTGGCGACGCCGGGAAGAAGGGCAAGGCTCACCCGAAGAAGGAGTGAGATCCGGTGGCGAAGGCGCGGGTCGGCCTCTACGAGACGAGCGGCGACGCGCTGCGCCGGACGCATCTCAACTGCCCGAAGTGCGGGCCCGGTACGTTCCTCGCGGAGCACGACGACCGCCGGTCGTGCGGCCGGTGCGGCTACTCCGAGTCGAAGTCGGCCCCGCCGGCGAAGGGAAAGACGCCCAAGGGGTAGCCTGGACGCGGGGTCGCCGGCGCTCCGGCCACGTTCCTCCGAGGGCCGACGATGCCGTACCTCGTGGATCGCGCGGCGCGGTTGTACTACGACGACGCTTGCGGTCCCTGCCGGCTCCTCGCGCGGACCACGGAGGGGGTAAGCCGGGGCCGGGTCGTCGCGACCCCTCTCGCCGGTCCCGAGGCCGACGGGGCGCTGGGCGGACTGTCCGAGACGACCCGCTTCGGCTCGGCCCACCTCGCCTCGGAAGGGGCCGTCCGCTCGGGGGGTGAGCTGGTCGCACCGCTGATCGGGCTCACGTTCGGCCGGAGATGGGAGCGGGTCGTCCGCGGCGTCCCGCCCCTGGAACGTTCGTTGCGGAGCCTCTACCTCCGCCTCCAGGCCGCCCGCAACTCCCGTGGTTGTGGAGCCGTGGCGTCGCGCTAGATGCGGTGCGTCGTACCCCTGGCCCGTTCGAGGGACGACCCATGCCTGCGTCGGTCGTCCGTTGGGAACCCCTGACCGAAGCCGATCGGCTCAGAGCTGGCGCCGGGCGAGGGGCCAGCCGCCCCTCAGCCAGGGGGTGACCGGCGCGTCCCGGAGGATCCGGTCCACCTCGTCGGGGGCGCACCAGACGTGTCCAACGGCCTCGGTCGGGTCGACCGTAACGGGCGCATCGCTGCTCGACTCGAAGACCGCCACGACCTGATGTTCGGGAGGGTCGTGGTGGACGAACTTGCCGAGCCAGCGAACGGGGGCCGAGAGGCCTGTCTCCTCCCGGAGCTCGCGCGCGGCGGCTTGTTCGTAGCTCTCCCCGAAGGTGACGTGGAACGCTGCCGAGCATTCGTAGCGGTCCGGGAAGATGTGCTTCGCCGGACTGCGGCGTTGGAGCAGGAGCCGTCCGTCGGAGCGGCGGACGAAGACCGTCCCGGACCGGTGGAGCACCCCCTCCCGGTGCGCGGTGTCCCGGTCGACCGAGCCGAGCACGCGGTCGTCCTCCGTGACCCGATACAGCAGCTCGGTCACCGTCCTCTCCAGCGCTCACCTTCGGAGGGGCGCGACCAGAGACCCCCGCCGGGTCGAGGGGTAGGAAGCCGGGTCGCCCGCCCTCGTTTGGGATACGATGGGCTCCGGCAGCCCCTAGGGCGTGCCCGGCCACCCCACACGGGCCCGTGGCTGCCGGCCAAGGACAACGACCCCACGGCGAAGGAAGCGTCGGGCCGCATGACCGTTCCCCCGCCGGTCCGAGCGTGCCTCGAGTCTACGGATACTCCATCAGCCAGCAGTCTGCCCGGTCACCTTCGTGAACGCTCCTCGCCGCGAGGAGCTGGACCTTCCGGAACCCCGCCTTCTCCAGCGCTCGGACCGACCGCAGGTTCTCGACCCTCGGGTCTGCGAAGATCCGCCGGGCGTCCCGGCGCTCCACGAGATGGTCCCGGACGAGCGCCAGCAGCCGGCTGCCGAGACCGTGCCCCCACCGTGCAGGTTCGCCGAGGAACAGGTCGACGGCGTAGGCACGCTCCTCCGGCGAGCACCCGAACAGCCCGGCGTCGGCGCGAGGAAGCCGGTAGTACTGCACGAAGCCGACCGGCCCGGAGCCGGTCTCCGCGACGCAGGCCCGGTACTCGTAGAACCGGCCGGTCGTGGGATCCCGGTGCGGGCAGAAGTATCGGGCCCGGACCCCTGCCTCGTCCAGCGGCCGGTCACGACCGGCGTAGAACTCGAGGACCCTCGGGTCGGTCCGCCACCGCGCGAGGAGCGGGATGTCCGCCGGTTCCGCGGTCCTCAGCCGGAGGCCGGGAGCGGATCGGAGCAACGTCATCGCCCACCGTGGTCGCCGGAGCGCGCGGAACGGACCGCCGGTGGCGACGACCTCCCGCAGGCTCAAGAGCCCCCGGCGCATCAGCCTGAGCCGGTGGTTCGAGGCTCCGTGGGGTCGTTCGTCCACTGGCGTTGCATCGCCATCGGGCGCGTTCAAGGGGTCAACTATCGGGCGCGCGTCGCGGAGGCGGCGCGCCGGTTCGGCGTGGTCGGTTCGGTGGCGAACCGACCCGACGGCACGGTGCTCATCGACGCACAGGGACCGTTGGACTCCGTCGAAGCGTTGCTCCGGGAGATCAGCGGTCCCCGAGGGCTGAGCCACGCCCGGGCGGTGAGCCGGGTCGCCGACGTCCCGGTCGCCCCTCAGCTCAACGGGTTCGTGATCCTCCGGGAGTGAGCGCGGCCGGGAGGCGCGGTTCGCGACGAGAGGCCCGGGCGACCCCGGGGTGGGAGCTCGTGCGCGGCCGGGTCGGGGGCGGGCCGTTATCCGCGTTCTTAATGGGGCCGGTCGCTCACGGCTCGCCGCCGTCTCGCGGGCCCGTAGTATAGCTTGGACATCACGGAGGCCTCCGGAGCCTCAAACCCGGGTTCGAATCCCGGCGGGCCCGTGGACCTGGGTCGACGCAGATCCTTGCGACGCCGCAGCTCAGGGACGTTCGACCGCGAGCCCCACGCTCTCGAGGACCTCCTCGTGCGAGCGGGCGAACTCCGACCGACGAGCCGCCCTCACGTCGACGGATCGAAGGTCGTCCCAAACCGTGGGAACCGAGGGCGGCGACGCGCTCAGGGTCCCTCGATACAGGAACGAGATGTCCCCGTGATTGTGGGTCTCGGGGAAGCGCCGCGGCGTGGAGACCTCCGAGACGACGCGGGCAGGCTCGAGGGAAGGTCGGGCGCCTCCGAGCATCTCATCGAGGATCCGGCGCGCGGACTCGTCCGGTGTCTCCCGGTGCAGCAGATGGGATGCCGGGAGGAGCCAGCCCCCACGGTGCGCCTCGACCCGCTCGGCATCGAGCCCTTCCAGATGGTCCCGCGGGGCCTTCGGGTTCAGGCGGCCGACGAGGATCGACGTGGGGCGTCGCGCTTGGCCGAGAAGGAGAAAGGTCGAGGGACAGAGCCCCCCCGGCTCCTCCCAACGGAGGCCGAACGGATGACCCTCTGCGGTCCGGGTGAAGCGACAGAACCGACGCTCGGTGGTCATCCGGTCGAGCCGCTCCGGATATCACGGTTTACGCGCGACGGATCCGGCCCCGCCCAGCGAGGGCGGAGGCGCCCCGGTTCGACCGACCTGAGACGGTTCATCGTCTCGGCCCGAACCGCGAGGATTCGGTTACCGGAAGGCCTCCTCTCCCCGGAGGGACGAACGACCTGCCCTGTCGAGCGAGGCGCCGTGGCGGGGGTCGTCGACGGACCGGTTGAGCGCCGGCGTGCCTCCTCGCTACGTCCGGCCGAGGACGTACCCGAGGGCGCGGGCGGCGCCCCGGGGGGCGTGCCTCCACCATCGCGAGGGCTCAGACCATGCGGATCAGCCGGTACGGTTTCCCGCTCGTCTCGTCTCCCTCGGACAACACGAACGACGGGGTCGTCGGGTGCTCGCCCCAGAGGAAGACGCGACCTGCGGCCGAGCGCATCGAGATCCGCACGGCCGCGGTCGGCCGCATCGCGACGACGATCGGGTCGTCGTGCGGACCGAGGAAGACCGTGTGGGCGCGCGACTCCGCGAGGTAGCCCGCGGCGATCCCCGGGCCGGCGCCCGGGTTGCTCTCCATCCCGCGCTCCGCGGTGAGGGCATGGAGCGCGGTCGTCCAGACGAGGCAGAGGTTCGGGACCCCCGGCGTCCCCTGCTCACGCAGGAACCGGCTGACCTCCGGCGTATGCGGGGTCGACCCCCGCCCCTCCACCACCGGGCTCGGGACGATCATCTTCGCTAGGAGCTCGGAGACGTCCTCGCGCACCCCGCTCAACTGGAAGCGGACGCGCCGAAGGATCTCGTCCTGCGGGATGACGAGCCGATAGGCGCTCAGCATCGTCTCCGGCGCGAGGTTCTGCGGGAGCACGTGCAGGACGCGGCCCCCCGCCCGGAGCACGTGGGCCGCGAGCGGCCGCATCAAGAGGACCATCGCGTCGATCGGCACCGCGAGGTCGCGCTCGACCAGGGTCAGATGACCGACCGGGAGACGGCCGATGTTCGAGGCGAAGTCGGACGACCCCGGCCAGAGGAACCCCGGGCGCGGCTCCGGCTCCGCCTGGGGCGGCACGTCGGGCGTCAGCATGTCCGACTGGAGCGGCCCGACGCACTGGAACCGGGCCCCCTCCAGCGTGAACGGGTAGGCGGGGTTGTCGACCCGCGTCCCTCGGAGCTTGCGGAGATGCAACCAGCGCTCCGGCCGACCGGTGTGACCGTTGGAGGCGGTCTCGAGGACGGCGTTCACGAGGTAGTCGAGCTGAGAGCTGTCGGACTTCTCCACGACCAGCACGAGGAAGATCGGTCCCTGGCTCAACTGGTCGAGCAACAGCCGCTCGAGCTCCCCCCGGTCGGGCAACCCTTCGGCGGGCCGGCCCGAGCCCAGGTACCGCTCGACCAACGCGTCCCAGGAGTCGACCACGACCATCAGCGGTCGGTGGTGGTCGGCCCGGGAGAACGCCTCCCGCACCGGCTCGGGGAGCCAGAGCCCCCGAAGGTCGGCCTCCTTCTCCGGATCGCGGACGAGCTCTCCGAGATGGCCCAGGACCCGGGCGGCCTCCCGCACCGTCGTCGACCGGCTCGCCGCGTCGACGACGCGGATGCTCCCGGCGTCCGGCAGCCACGGATAGGCCTGCCGGACCGAACGCTCCGTCACCCGGCTCGTGATCAGGAACCGGGGTCCCGGGAAGTCCTGCAGGATGGCGAGGGAGAGCGTCGTCTTGCCGGTGCCGGGCGGGCCGCGGATCAGGATCGTCTGCGGTGGGGACTGGGAGAGGAACTGGTAGACCTCGGGCGGAAGGTCCGAGACGATGCTCATCCGAGGATTCCCGCGGGCCCGGGCGCCGGAGCCCTGCGCCTCCGGGGTCTACGAGGGCACTCGATAAAAGGGTGTGCGGCACGAAGGATAGTCAGTTGTCGGTCCACGACCTCCTCGGGTCGGCCGGGAGCTACCGTCCCGGGCCGGTCGCCGCACGAGCCCCTAAGGCGCGGCCCGTGCCCGCGGGGAGCCGGGGCCCGGGGTCGGACAACCCTCAAGTAAGTACGTCCCCGTCCGCCCGGAAGACCGTGCCCGACCCTCCTTCCGACCCAGCCCTCGACCGGGAGACCGGCGAGGAGAGCCCGGCGCAGCTGGTCGACCGGATCGAGGAGGAGCTCGAGCTCCTTGCCCGCAATGTCGACATCCTGGAGAAGCTCGCGAAAAGCCCGCCGACCGGTATCATCCGGCTGAGCGAGGCGCTCGGTCTCCCGATCCACAAGACCCGGTACTCCCTGCACCTTCTCGAGCGGGAGGGGGTGATCCAGCCGAGCGCCGACGGGGCGGTCGTCACGGACCGCGCCCGGGAGTTCTGGAGCTCGCTGAACCACTCGCTCGAGAGGATGACCGAGCTGATCCAGCACCTGAGGGCGCGGGCGGCCGAGCATCAGCACCCGCCCCCGGGCCGGAAAGGCTATTAGACCGATGCCGGCTCGCACGCCTCGGTGCCGCCGTAGCTCAGCGGCAGAGCGATCGGCTGTTAACCGAAAGGTCAGCGGTTCGAAAGGTTCGCGGCAGCGCGCCGCGCACCCCAAACTCCGCTCGGCGGCGCCTCTCCGTCACCGCCTACGGGCCCGTAGCTTAGCCCGGCTCAGAGCGCCCGGCTCATAACCGGTCGGTCGACGGTTCAAATCCGTCCGGGCCCACCGGCCCCGGGCTCCCCTGGCGTGTCGCTCACGCCGCGACCCTTCCGAGCACCTTCCACGCGGTGAGCGTCACCATCTTGCTCGGCGTCCCGGGGGCCTCGAGCTGCAGCGGGGTCGGTCGCTGGGCCGGGTGTCGGGCGAACCAGGTCGCCAACGACCCCTCGACGTCGGGGTGGACGGCGTCCAGGAGCCAACGTCCGTCCGGGCGACGCTTGTTCTCGAGCAGGTCGAGCGCGACGCGAAGTCGGGGATCGCTCCCGTAGCCCAGGGAGGTCAGGAGGTCGAGGCCGACGAGGAGGTCGTAGTAGTAGTGTACAGGGTAGTGGAACCGGAACCACGGCGCGTACCGGGCCCCCTGCCGATGGAGCTCCCGCTCCAGGAAGAACTCGGCCCCGAGCTCCACGGCGCGCGTCATCGGGCCGGTCCAATGCGTGCGGGGGTAGGCCGCGAACGCGCTCAACCCTTCCCACGAGTCGAGGTTCCGGCCCCGACCGAAACACGACCAGCCCCCTTTGGGGTCGGCGGTGGCGACGAGCCAATCGAGGCTCCGCGGGATCCGCGGGTCGTCGACGTAGCCGAAGCGGACGAGCGCTCGAGCCATGTTGCCGACCACGCAATGGTGTCCGTTCCCCTTCGAGTTCCCCCCGACCCCGCCGCCCCGCAGCGCGAACCGTGCCATCCAGAGCTCGCACGACGAGCGGATCGACGGCTCGCTGCGGTCGACGCCGAGATCGGAGAGCGCGAGCAGCCTCCAGTTCGTCGCGAGGTACTTCGGAAGGTAGAGGCTTTGCTCCTGGACCCACCAGCCGCTCGGGTCTCTCCCTTCGAGCAGCTCCGCTCCGAAGCCGGTCGATAGGATGCGGGCCTTCGCCGCGCGCACGTCCGCGTCCCCTTCCGGCCGGCCCAGCAGCTCTCGCAACGTCCGGTAACGGACCGCGGGCTCGGTCGGCTCAAGGAGCCAGTCCACGACGTTCGGGGGCGGTTCCGACCGGGCGGGTCGGCGGACCCTTCGCCCTGGCACGCGAGGGGGACCCGCGCCGTAGGGATAGCAAGGGGGGTCCAGGGCTGGTCGTGCGCCGCTCCGTCTCCTCGGTAGCCCGCGGGGGCCCGCCGGGCGACGGGCCTGCTCTTAGGCCGGTGCCAGCGGGCGAACGGCGGACGTTCGGGAGAACGAGGGAAGTGGATCTGAAAGCGGGGCCAAGAGGCCCCGCTGTTTCACGAGGCTCGTGAATCCGGGCCTGGGCGGCCGTCAACCCCTTTGCGTTGCGAACGCGAGCGGAAGTGTGGCCGCCCTTACGACGGGTCCATCTGCGACCCGAGCGCCCGGCGCTCGGTTGCGCGTACGGGAGGTTGTCGAGACCCGGGACCGGATTCCAGCCAGCACGGAGGGCGGAACGAAGGTGACCGAGGAGAGCGGAGGGTGGACCCCGAGCCCCTGCCTGGGGCTCGACGTCCACAAGGCGACGACCACGGCGACGTATCTGGGGCCTGACGGAAGGCCGAAGAGAGCGTGGACGTTCCCCACCACGCGGAGCGCGCTCACCGCGCTCTCCACGGAGGTCGATGGGACGGTCCCGGTCGTGCTCGAGGCGAGCACCGCCGGGAAGGCCGTGGCCCACCTGCTGAAGGAGGAGGGATGGGAGCTCCACATGGCGTCGCCGCGGGATGTCGGGCTGATCGCGAAGAGCTCGGTGAAGACCGATCGACGGGACAGTGAGAAGTTGGCGCACCTCTACCAGGCCGGGTTCCTCCCGGAGTGCTACATCCCGCCGCCCGAGATCGACCGGATGCGCTCGGTGGTGCGCGAGCGCCAGGACCTCGGGTGGAAGGCGGCCCTGGTCAAGAACCAGGTCCACGCGCTGGTGACCCGCAACCTCCTCGACAGCGAGATGCGGGGAATCACCGACTGGTTCGGGGTGAAGGGACTGCGCACCCTGACCGCGCTCCCGCTGAGCGGCGAGGAGCGGGCGGTCCTCGCCCGCTCGCTTCGCCAACTGAGCTACTTGGCGACACAAGAGCAGGAGCTCCAGCGGGAGCTGGCCCAGCTCGCCGTCGACCGCGAGGACGTTCGGTTGCTGATGACGATCCCCGGGGTCGACTACTACTCCGCGGTGGCCATCGTCGCCGAGATTGGGGACATACGGCGGTTCCCCACTAAACGAGAGCTCGCCTCGTACGCGGGCTTGGTGCCCCGCGCCGACAACTCCGGCGGCCAAGTGAGCTGGCACCGTCGGGTGAAGCCCGGGGACATGGTGCTGAAGCGGTTCCTGTGCGGGGCGGTGATGGGGATGCAGCTCGCCCGGCAGGAGACGGCGGTCAAGAGGTTCTATCAGAAGAAGGCGAAGCAGCTGGGGGCGGCGAAGGCCCAGGTCGCCGCGGCTCGCAAGCTCTCCGCCGTGGTCTGGTGGATCCTCACGAACCGTCGGCCGTACCAGGAGCAGGATGAGGGTCTGAGCGAGCGGAAGGCCCAGAACCTCGAGAGGGTAGCGGAGACCTCGCCCCCGACAGTGAGCGCCCAGGAACTGAGCTCCTTGGGGGAGGAACTGGTCGCGCAAGCCAGCACCCTGGAGCGGTTGGGACGGGAGTCCGGCTTCGGCAACACCGAGGAGAAGGAAGAGAATGGAATTGGTTGACCCCTCCCGCTTTCACGGGAGGGGTTGGAAGGCGCGGTCTACCCGCACCCACAGCCGCCGGAACCGCAACCGCAGCCGCCGCCGCCCTCGGACCCCGAGGGG
>Ga0187772_10000052_pt1 | contig 41275 bp, 36 predicted proteins | sample 0116_SJ02_MP15_2_FD_133137 | JGI IMG/M metagenome (GOLD analysis project Ga0187772, IMG submission 133137) | Tropical peat soil microbial communities from peatlands in Department of Meta, Colombia - 0116_SJ02_MP15_20_MG | ecosystem: Environmental > Terrestrial > Soil > Wetlands > Peat | place... | reverse complement strand
ACGAGACTCACCAACTCACGCTAACCCTTCACCACATCCCGTTGCGGCTGGCGCGGCGGCCCGAGCATCCCGGCTCGCGCACACCAGCTCCGCGATTTGTCGCCTGAGCACCCGCCACCGGCGGCCGCGCTCGACTTTAGACAGCGGACGTGCGACGAACCAAGGTCTTGGGGTACCCCAGGCCCCGAATATGAGCATGACCACCGTCGCGAACCCGCGGACGCCCGGACCGCCCCGCCAGCCGCAACCACACACCCCCAAACCCCAACCCACACATGGCCATCAACCCCTACCCCTTGACACCCGCCCCTCCATATGGGCGACAAAGTGCCGATCCCCGATGGCGCTGATCCACCATCTCGAGCTTGGTTTCCATGTTGCCGCCTGTGGTCCGACGGTCATCCAGCTGTTTGCGTGGTTCGCAACAACCGGCCCCCGCCCAGCCTAAGCCGGCCACCCGCGTCCGAGGCAGGACGTTTCGCCTGGTCCCCAGCGGCATCCGGTTCTAGCCGCTCGATCTGAATGACTCAGCTATCTGCTCGGCTTGCAGGACAGGTGCCGGGCCTGAGGCGTGGGCTTGGAAGGAGGCTTTGGCCTGGAGACGAGCCGCATGCTGGACACGTGAATCGCGACCCGCAGGCTCGCGCGCGAGTGGTAGCTTCATAGCCGTGGCGGCGATTCCCGATTCTGCTCGACGAGTACTTGAGGGCCGAGCGCTAGCGCATCTGGTGACGCTTGAGCCAGATGGACGACCGCAGGTCTCGATTGTCTGGATCGGCTTGGATGGCGATGAGATCGTCGCCGCCCATTTGCCGGAGCATCGGAAGGTCCGAAACATTCGCCGTGACCCTCGAGTCACGTTGTCCGTTGAGGCCGGCACGCGCAACGAGATTGGCCTCGATGAGTACGTTGTCGTCCATGGCCGTGCTCGTATCACCGAGGGCGGGGCTCCTGAGCTGCTTCAGCAGCTTGCTCGCACCTACCTTGGCCCCAATGTGAAGTTTCCTCCGATGGACGACCCGCCGCCCGGCTTTATTACTCACATCACCGTTGACCGGATCGGTGGTGTGGGACCGTGGAGCCGCTGACGCGATAAGCGGCGTGACCAGGGCGCGAAGGAAAGGGCGGACAACGAGCTACGCGAGGCGCGCCGTACGAAGTGGAAAGAAGAGGTCGATGCGAAGTTCGCCGAGCTGAACGCGAGGCTTCACGGTCACAAGAAGCCAGCCGTCGCGAGGTCGTGAGCGTACCCGGAAACAGCACACTCAATAGGAGGAACGATGTCTGACGACAACATGCTGCTCTACACGGCGGTGTACGACGATGTGTCGGCCGCGCTGGCCGACTTGGGCGCCGTCGAGCAACTCCATCAGGACGAGCTGATCGGGAAGTTCGACGCGGCCGTGATCGATCAGGAGAACGGCAAGCCGCACATCGTCAAACGGCTCGACCGACCTCGAATCCGTGTGATTCCCGAGGTGTTCGGGGGCGGAACCCTACCGCGCAAGGAGCTCCACGAGGCCGCGACGGCGCTGAGTGCCGGCCAGGCTGGGCTGATCGTCGTCGGCGAGCCGACGATCGAGAAGGCTCTCGACAAGGCGATCACCAGCGCTGCGCGCGTCGTCAAGCACTCGCTCGACGCCTCCACCGACGAGATCGCCAGCGAACTGCAGGAAGCGCTCAAGAGCCAAAGCTAAGCTAAGATCCGGCTTTCGCTTCGGCGACGGTGCGCGTGTTCGCGTGGGCGTCGACCTGCGTGCCAGGCACGTGATCGCACTTCGCCCAGGGCTGGGTGCCCGCCCGGTGCGCGGTTGGACGCGAGGGGGTGGTAGTACCGGACCGGCTGCGACTACCAGCATTTCTCGACGAACCCTCGCTCAGCCGAGGATCCAAACACGGCAATCGAGATAGTGTCGCGTAGGGGTGGCTGTCGTTTCATATCTCAGCCCGGTTACGCGTGCACGGACGGTCCGCTCGACCCGCCCCACGCTCAGCCAACAGGAAGGCAGCGGCGAGCAGTCAGGTACTCATCACCGCGCTCAGCCAGCGGGATGACGCGCACAACGCTGGCTGAATTCGGAGACTCGATGATCTGTCCGCGGCCGATATACATCGCGACGTGCGTGATCGCCCCCGATCGCGGCTCGGTGGCGAAGGAGCGGCGTTAGGGGGTCACAGCGGCGGCCAAGCGCTGTGGCGTGCACCGCCCCTGATTCAGATCGGTCAGGGTTGAGCTGCGGGGTCCACCTCGGCCTCGTTGGTGGGGATCGCTCGGCGGCACTTCCAGATCGCAGACAGCACCGAATGGGTCTCCGTGTCGCCCCAGAGGTCGAGGGGGACCTCGAATCGCTCACCGTCGGTGACCAACGTCACGCTGTCGGGCCGCCCTGTCCTGAGCTGCGCCACGGGATCAACGAACCGCGGATCGCCGATGTCGCCAGTCCTCGACGATTGCGTGTCCTGTGGCCGGGTAGACGGCCGCCGATTAATCCTCGACCGCCCAGCGGTGCGAGGTTCGCTCGTTACTCCTTGAGCGCATGTTGGCTGGGCCTTGGCTTCTATTCCTGCAAAAGACCGAGGATGTTGCCGTCTGGATCCTTGAACCAGGCGCCCTTGTTCGGGCCTAGGACCGCGATACCTCTGGCGTCAGTCACCAGCGGCGGCTCGTCGTAGTGCTCGAAGGCGATCCCGTTCGCCGTCAGCTCATCCACCACCGACTCGATATCGGGCACGTACCATCCAGCAACGGTCGCCCCAGACGCACCAGCGCCGGCAACCGACGGGAATACGTGGAGCTCCGTCTGCTCGCCGCACGTGTATGTACGGCCGGCGTCGGGATCATCGCCACCCGCGGCGAGCCCAAGCTTGCCCTCGTAGAAGTCCCGAGCGCGTTCCATATCCGAGACCGCTACGAGCGCACTGACTTTGTATCTCTCCAACGACATACGCACCCTCCAGAATCGCATCGCCCGACGGTCGCGTCGAGAGTCCGGAGCTAGTCTCCCTGACCCGATGCGGGCGCGTCAACCCGCAGCGCTTCGACCTGCAATGCTCCCGCCGTATGCATCGAGTCGATCGGCGCGAAGTCCTCAGTTGCGCGCGGAACCCACGTGTGGCGAGCGGCCTTCGCCCCTGTCCCGGATTACCCAACCCTACGGCCTACCCCGGACAGACCTCACCCGCCCATTTTCATCCCTGGAACGCGCCACGCATTAACCTGCGGGGGCTGGCCGCTACGCCGGCCTTCGCCGCTGCTCGTCCCGAGGCGAGCAGACGATCACCGGGATGCGGCGCTCCCCCGGCCCTCTCCTGGTAGCGGGCGCCATCACGTGTTAAGAAAGTCGCTCGATCGACGAACTTCTTCTCTCTGTTGTTATAGGCATGAGATTCCCATTCGCTCATGCCTACACACTTCCTAGGAGACTCCCCGCGTGAAAAATACTTGTCGTCTCGAGGAAGCCAGACGGGGGGTCTGGAGTCCATGGTGTTCAGGCCCATGCATCGGTGAGCGGGTGACGGGGCCAGGCCGGGCTGGTGGCTGCTAATGCCGTGGCGGCGAGTGGTCGGTGCGGAGGATGCGGAACTCATTTCGGTCCGCGACTTTGAGGACCAGCCTGAACGGTGCGGGATACGCGTTACGGCCGCGTTCAGCGTCGCAAGGGTCTATGTGGTTGATCGGATACTCGACGAACCACGCTGTACTTACCTTACCTGTTCGTCACCGGCGTCCTGTACGCGCTGACCCCCGTCCTGACGATTGTCGCTTTCTTCACGGTGCTGTTCACGAAGCGGGTCCCGAGAAGCGTGTTCGAGCTGATGTTGCCGGGCCTCTGCGATCGAACCTCCGCGGCAACGCCTACGCCTTTTTCATGTGCGAGCGCTACCCGCCATTCGTTTGGGCGTAGCGAGCAGCAAGCGGATTGATCCGACCGGTCGTCGGCTCAAGCGCCATTACCAGAGAAGCGAGCGCTTTGCGGAACAGAACCTGGTTGTGGTCAGCCTGGGGTCGCCGCAAACTCCTCGCGGCACGAATGCCGGCGACCGCCAGGCGTCTGTACTCCTGTCCGGTGCTGCTCGACGCGATTGTCAGGCCATTCGTATCGGCGAGAGTCAGGGCCAGCCGCAGAACATGCGGACGGTGCATAACTCACTGCGGTTTGGTCACATGCGGGTAAGAGTCTCGTCGGCGAGAATGGCGTCTCAGGCTACTGGCTGATGCCAGCCGCTGCGTTCATCTGCGCGACTGTGGATTGGATGGCTTGGCGATGCTCCTTCCCCCACCAGCTCAGTGTTGCGTACAGCATTTTGCGCTCACCGGAGCGTAGAACCAAGACCGCCATGGGTCGGCCCTGAATATTTGTTCCGAGCTCGAAACGGTCTAGCTGATCTCTCGCGATCGTTCTTCTCCGAAAGGCGCTGACGATCTCCACGCGAGCCGGTGACACAACAACGCGGGTGCGGAGCCACAAAATCCCGTGCAGCGCGAACCCTAGCGCCATGCAAAGCAGGACTGCGCCGAAGACGTCGCCACCAGAACCTGAACCGGCGAAGTGGCCACCGAGGATCCCGAGAAACAGGGCCCATGCGAACTGGGCAACTGTGAAGGCCAGCTTCGGCGTACCGTCCGTACTGAACGTTTGCTCGGCGAGATCCACGGGCGCGGAAAGGGTATCCGCCATCGACGCTGACGGGACGCAAGCGATCGCTCGGGCGACTCGGGGAGGACGCTGGGATTCAAGGCAATGAGGTATCGAGCGGTCCGGGATCGCCTACGCGCGCTCGTGCAGCGATTGTTAACCGTAGAGTTCGGCAAGCACGATCACACTGGCACGCAAGCGCGGCTAGCCCTCCAGCGTTGTGGGCGGTCGACGTTCGTCGCCGACTCGTGCCGGTCCTCTCCCGGTAGACTTGGGTATCGCTAGAGGAGCCACCCCGTCCCTTGCCTCCTTCCGCAAGCTCCGGAACCTCACCGAGGTCCTGGTCTTGGAGGTTGATCCTGAGCTCGGAGCCAATATTGCGCCCAACGAGCGTTCGCGGGCCATACAAGCATCCAGAGCCCCGATCCGCGGTCTTACTGTCGGCGATTGGCAGTTCGAGCCTGCCCCGGAACCGACGTCGCTCGGCGCGCTCATTCTCATGGGCATGGTGGTGCTCCGGATGGATTTTGCGGGTGCAGTCACCTGGAGGTGCTCGGGAAAGGTGATGTGCTCAATCCCTGGCGGCTGCCGACCGACACGCCGCTCGAGGAGCAAGTCGGATTGCAGGTGATACAGAGCGGCTATTTGGCGCTGCTGGACCGACGCTTCGCGCTCCAAACGACTCCGTGGCCAGAGGTCTTCGCGGCGCTGATGCGGCGCCAAGTCATGCGCACCCGCCGGATGGTGCTCCAAGCCTGCATCCTTTCTCACTCGCGAGTGGATGAGCGCCTCGAGTTGATGCTTTGGCGGCTCGCTGAACAGTTTGGAGCGATGACACGCGAAGGGCTGCAGGTACGCCTGCCATTCACGCATCTCCAACTGGCTGAGATGATCGCGGCCCGGCGTTCGACCGTCACGCTAGCTGTGACTCGCCTGATCGCAGAGGACCGGCTGCGTCGTCCTGGGCGAAACGAGTGGTTGCTCCCCCACCACGAACTGACCCGGCTAAGCCCTCAGGCGCTCCGGCCCCAAACCGGGCTGCAGTGTTGTAACAACACAACTTGAGCCCAGATAACCCGCAGCGGGCTTTTGTCATTCCGCCCCGCGCGTTGTGACCACGCTGATTGTGCGGCACTCGACCAGAGGCAGGCGCCCGAAGGCGATTCTGGCGGGGCGGCCAAGGCGGCCAGCCTCCTCGAGTGCCGCGCTACCACCCACTGCCAACGTCGATTCGAATGGTGGCTGTTTCAAGGACTCCAACTGGGCGTCACGATCGACGGGCACCCCGCGATCCAGAACTCTGCAGGTGATCCATTACGCTGGCGAGAACGGGATCTGAAGCGACTATTCGCCGAGCTGCACCGGCGGCGGCTTCTCCTACCCGGGCCATTCCGCCTGGCTGTACATCGGTGGCCAGCACACGACCACCGTCAACGTTAAGACCGTAACGGGATCCGCGACTCGCGTCGCGCCCCCCATGGCATCGCGGCAGGCGAGCGGACCAACGAAGGTGTGAGTTCCGCGCAACTCAGGCGCTTGGCTACGGACTGCGATATTCCCGCGGCATGCCACGCATAACGAAACGTCAGCTGTCTGTGCTTCGGCTGCTCTTTCGCCCGTCGGGCGTGGGCTGGTCGGAGGCCGGGATCTCCTGGTACGCACGCCAAGCCATCGGATGCCTTCCCAAGCGTGGTCAAGCACCGGCGTCCACGGTGGCTGAGGCGAGCGCAGGCTGCTCCCGCTGCTCGCGGCGTCTGAGGATCAGCTTGCGGATCTCGGAGGCGATGATGATCGTAGCCGCCGCGACTATGCAGATGAGCCATTCGTGCAGATTCAGTCCGACGGTCTTGAGGATCTTGTTGAGCAGCCCGAGCTGAGCGCCGAGGAGGATCGCGGTGAGCCCCAGGCCGGTCGCGGTGCGGCATCGGTGGTCATCGAACGTGTCGAGGCTGAACACGGAGCGTCGCTCATGCTTGACGGTGAGTGCGTAGTAGACGTTGGCGATTGCGAAGGTGGTCATGCCCATCGTGCGGGCGACGGCGCTGCCGTGCGCATCGTTGGCCCAGGCGATTACGCCGAGCGTGGTGGTCCCGACGACGAGCCCGACGAGGCCGAGCCATGTCAGCGTCGGTCGGTCGAGGATCGGCTGATCGGAGGGGCGCGGTTTGCGCTGCATCAGTTCGCTGCTGGGCTTGCCGTAGCCGAGCCCGACCGCCTCGCACAGCTGGGCGGTGAAGCAGACATACAGCGTTTGCAGCGGGATCAGGGGAACTCCGCCGAGCAGGTTGACGATGCTGGCGCCAAGGAACATGACGATGTAGCCGACCAGCGCGCCCATCTGGAAGCGGACGTACTTGGTCAGGTTGTCGTACAGGCCGCGGCCGAGCTCGACGGCCTTGACGATCGTGGAGAAGTTGTCGTCGGCGAGGATCATGGCGGCGGCCTCTTTTGAGACCTCGGTGCCGGTGATCCCCATGGCGATGCCGATGTCAGCCTTCTTCAGCGCCGGTGCGTCGTTGACCCCGTCGCCGGTCATCGCGACGATGTGACCGCGCTTGCGCAGGGTCTCCACGAGCCTCACCTTGTGCTCCGGGGTGACCCGCGCAATCACGCCGATCTCGTCGATCGCCTCGAGCGCTTCGGCTTCCGACATCGCGGCGAACTCGGCTCCCGTGATCGCGCGGCCCTCGATCCCGAGCTTGTGTGCGATCGCCTCAGCCGTGACGGCGTGATCGCCGGTGATCATCCGGACCTGGACCCCGGCGTCCTTCGCGGTCGCGATCGCCGCCTTGGCCTGGGGTCTGGGCGGGTCGACGATCCCCACGAGCGTGAGCAGCGTGAGCCCGTCGATCAGCGGTAGTAGCTCCGCAGCCGGATCGAACTCGGTGGGCGCGAAGTCCTTGCGCGCGGTGGCCATGACGCGTAGCCCCTGCTCGGCGAGCCGCTGGTTCTCGGCACGGTAGCGTTCACGGAACGCGTCATCCATTGCCACCGGGTTCAGATCCGGATCGAGCGCTTGGGCGCCGCGCGCGAGCAGCTGGTCGGGGGCGCCCTTGACGAAGGCGCGGATCACGTCTCGGCCGGATTCATCTTCTATTTCGTGGAACGTGGCCATCAGCTTGTACGCGGCGTCGAACGGAAGCTCCGCGACCCGGGGGTAGCGTTCGCGCGTCGCGGTAGTGTCAAGGCCGCCCTTCTCGGCGAGTACGACGAGCGCGCCCTCGGTCGGGTCGCCCACGAGCTCGCCCCCGTCGTTGACGACCGCGTCGGAGGCGAGCGTCATCGGAAGCAGAAACTGCTCTAGCGGCACTTGCTCTTGGCCGGCGACGTGCTTGATCTTGCCCTCGGTTGAGTAGCCCGAGCCGGAGATCGAGTACCGGCGCCCCGGAATGGTCATCTCGACCGCGGTCATCTGGTTGAGTGTCAGCGTCCCGGTCTTGTCGGAGTTGATCGCCGAGGTCGAGCCGAGCGTCTCAGCCGAGCGCAGCCGTTTCACGATCGCGTTGGCCTTGGCGAGCGTCTGTGTCCCGTAGGAGAGGATCGTCGTCACCACCGCGGGGAGCCCGGTCGGGATCGCGGCGATCGCGAACGCGATGGCCGCGGTGAACACCCCGGTGAAGTCGTCGCCCCGGCTGAGGTTGAGCACCATCGAGATCACCACCGCAACGCCAGCGATCACGAGGATCTGGTTCGTCAGCTTCGACAGCTGCCGCGTCAGCGGCGTCTGCGTGGCCTCCTCGGCTTGGAGCATCCCGGAGATGTGGCCGACCTCCGTCGCCATACCCGTCGCCGTGACGACAAACTCGCCGGTGCCCCGGGTGACGCTGGTGTTCATGTACACCATGTCGAGCCGGTCACCGAGGTCCGCGTGCGGATCCTCGAGCCGCTCGACGCCCTTCGACACGGGCAGGCTCTCTCCCGTGAGCGCGGACTCGTCGACCTCCAGCGTGGCCGCCTGAAGCAGCCGGCCGTCGGCAGGCACCAGATCGCCTGCCTCGACCGAGACCACGTCGCCGGGCACGAGCTGCTCCGCGGGCAGCTCGAGCAGCTGTCCGCCGCGCTTCACTCGCGCCTTGACAATCATCATCTTCTGCAGCGCTGCGACCGCAGCGGCCGCCTTACCCTCCTGCTGCAGACCGAGGATCGCGTTGAAGATCGTCAGGAAGATCAACAGCAGCCCAGTTCCGAGCTGCTTGAGGGGGTACAGGCTGCCAATCCCAGCGACCAAGAGAACGATCTGCATCGGGTCTTCGTACTGCCGCAGGAACGCGTGCCACCGCGGCTCGACCTTGCCGCTAGAGAAGCGGTTGGGGCCGTACTGCGCCTGTCGCCTCCCGGCCTCGTCCCCGGTCAGTCCGCGCGCCAGATCGACGTCCAGCCCGCGGGAGACCTCGTCTTCGGTGAGCACGTGCCACGGTCGCGCAGCCGGCGTCCCTGTGTGCTCCAACTCGATCGGCTCGGCCGTGGCCATCGGCTATCCCTCCTCGATCTCCGGCAGCGCATTCGGCCAGGGCCACTGGGGTAACTCGCGTGCCTGCTGGCCGATGAGCCCAATCGGCGGGTCCACGCCCAGCCAGGCGGGGACATCCGCCGGCGGGACCCCGTAAGAGCCATCCCTCTCACCGGCTCGGCAGACGGGCGAAGGCGTGGTCGTAGGCGTCGTCATGCGGTGTTTTCGATCAGTGGGTGGGTGCGGACGCTGGGTGCTCGACGGTCGGGCGCGTTGCAGGTGGGCGCGGCGTGGGATGGTGGTGGTGACGCCGCCGGACGATTGCGTCGAGGGCGATCGCGAGGAGTCCGAGGAGGATGATCGCGGTGAAGGTGTCGGGCGCGGTCTGGATGGTGTTGACAGCGAACGACACGAGTGCGATCCCGATCACGGCGATGGCGGCCGCGACGATGACTGGGTTGCTGTTTGCGTCGGCGCGCCGCCGCCAGCCGGCGATGCCGACGAGGAGGAAGACCATCAGCGAGACGGCGCTGCCGACCGAAGCGATCGCGGACAGGTCGACGAGATTGGCGACGATCAGCACCAAGCCCGCCGTGATCAGGAGTCCGGCGTGGCGGCCGAGGCGGGAGTTCTCGCCGAAGATCTGGGGAAACAGCCCGGTCTTCGCGAGCTGCCCGGTCGGATTGCCGGAGGCGTAGAGGGTGGCGTTCGTGCAGCCGGCGGTGGATAGCAGGGCGACGATCGCCATGATCGTGAACCCGGCGCCGCCGAGCGTTGGTCGTACCGCCTCAGCGATCGCCGTCTCGCCGTACTCGATGACCTCGTGGGTCGTGAGCGTGCCGAACACCCCGATGGCGATGAGCACATAGGTCAGTGCGATGATGCTGAGGGCGTAGGTCATCGCCCGTGGCAGGTCGTGAGCGGGCTTGCGCAGATCCCCGGCTGTGAAGGTGATGACGTTGAAGCCGAGGTAGGCGAAGAACGTCAGCGCGACGCAGGCGACGATCAGCGATTGTGCGTTGGCGACGAATTTGGCGCCGACGAGGTTGATCGCGACCATCCCCAGTATCAGCAGGGTGATGAAGAGGTTGTTCCACGCTCCGCTCGCGTGCGTGCCGACGAACAGGGAAGTGGCGTAGCCGCCGAACGCGACCGTGACCATCGCGGTGACGATCACGATCGCCGCCGTGTACCCGAGCCAGGACGCGATCCCGACGAGTCGTCCTTCGCCGAATCCCTTGATCAGATAGGTGATCAGTCCTCCCGAGGAGGGGAACCGCATCCCCAGCTTGGCGCATACGTAGCCGAGCGGGCCGGCGACGATTCCGCCGATCAGAAACGAGATCCAGACGGCCGCACGGGCGACCGCGCCCGCCTCGCCCAGCAGCGCGAAGATGGCGGCGCCGATCATCGAGCCGATCCCGAGAACGGTCGCAGCGCGGATGGTCAGGCTCTTCGGCTTCGCCTCCGCAGGTGACGCCCTCTGGCCGCATCGCTCGAGAGCCGTAGAGGTGCTCAACTGGCCTTCTCTCCACGTCGGTGCAGCGCGACTGTTGCACGGCTGTGACGCTGGCTAGCGTCTCATCGGCGTGCTCGACTAGACATCCGTAGGGCGCAGCCAATCCGTCACGGGAGAACTACGGATCGCCCGAAGGACGAGCACCTGAGTCGTTCCGGGTTCTGCGCCCGTGCACCAGTAGGTGGGCGTAGAACTCTCCGGTGCTGGTCGGCGGAATCCGTGCCCGAGACGATCGATTTGCGGAAAAGCCCGGATTCTGCCGAGACCCGCTGGCTGTATCTACTGGTGTGCGCCCGAATGACGAGCGGCGCAGTGCCTCCGCGAAGGGCGCGCGCGGTCCGCTCATGACTGATCAGATGCACCGGCTGGCCCTCCGTGACGCCGTTCCTGTGAGCGGGCACAGCGTTGGTCGAGGTAGTGCGTGCGCACCCCGATCGGATGATCCGGTTCCCGACGGGGGAGAGATCCTGCCAATCGCTCCACTAGACGACGAGCCGCCCGTGGCCCGCGAAGGAGGATGACGATGGAGACCGTAACCGCACCTCCAATCGGGGCGTATTCCGAAGTTGGGACGCTCCGGACGGTCATCGTTCACCGCCCGGATCTCGCGCACGCACGCCTCTCGCCGCGCAACTGTCACGAGCTGCTGTTCGATGACGTGATCTGGGTCCGCCGCGCGCAGGAGGAGTTCGATGCATTTGTCGAGGTGATGCGGGGACGTGGCGTGGAGGTCCTCCTGTTCCACGACCTTCTGACCGAGACACTCGAACGCACAGACGCGCGGGAATGGGTGCTCGCGCGACGGCTGCGTCCCGAGGAGGTCACCGCCCTGTTCGCGCACGAGCTGACCGAGTGGATGAACGACATGCCCGCCGATGAGCTGGCGACCCGCCTGACCGGGGGCGTGATGGTCCAAGAGCTGCCGGACGACATGATCAAGGCGATCGGTGCAGCGATGCGGCCCACCGATTTTGTGCTTCCGCCACTACCCAACCAGTTGTTCACGCGCGATACGAGCGCATGGATATACGGTGGGGTCTCGCTCAACCACATGTACTGGCCGGCGCGCCAGCACGAGTCGCTGAACGCCGAGGCTGTGTACCGGTTCCATCCACGGTTCCGCGAGGCCGATTTCAAGATCTGGTACGGCGGTTTCGACCACGACTGGGGCACGGCCTCAATCGAGGGCGGCGACATCATGCCGGTCGGTGACGGAGTGCTCCTGGTGGGTCAGGGTGAGCGGAGCACGGCCAAGGCGGTCAGCATCCTCGCCCAGAATCTGCTCGGCGCCGGGGCGGCGCGGCTGGTGATCGGCGCGATGATGCCGCGCGAGCGCGCCGCGATGCACCTCGACACCGTATTCACCTTCTGCGATCGCGATCTCGTCACGATTTACGAGCCAGTGGTCACGCAGATCCTGCCGATCCTCTACCGGCCAGACGGAAACGGCGGCGTACGCGGTGAGCTGTCGGAGCGGTCATTCCTCGATGAGGTACGCGAACAGCTCGGCATTACCGACCTCAGGGTGGTGACGACCGGCGGGGATGAGTTCGAGGCCGAGCGCAACCAGTGGGATGACGGCAACAACGTCGTCGCGCTCGCCCCCGGCGAGGTCGTCTGCTACGAGCGCAACGAGGCTACTAACGAGAAGCTGGCTAGCGCGGGAATCGAGCTGCATCCGATCGCGGGGCAGGAGCTCGGCCGCGGCCGCGGCGGCGGACATTGTATGACCTGCCCCGTCATCCGGGACGCCTGAAAGGAGCCGATGATGAGCACCACGATCGATCTGCACGGGCGTCACCTGCTGACGCTGAACGACTACTCGCGAGAGGAGATCCTCTACCTCCTGGAGCTGGCCGCCGAGCTGAAAGCGGCCAAGCGCGACGGGCATGAGGAGCAGCGGCTGCGTGGCAAGAACGTCGCACTGATCTTCGAGAAAGACTCGACGCGGACGCGGTGCGCGTTCGAGGTCGCGGTCCTCGACCAGGGCGGGCACGTGACCTTCATCGGGCCGACGGGCTCGCACATGGGTCATAAGGAGACGGTCAAGGACACCGCCCGGGTGCTCGGGCGGATGTACGACGCGATCGAGTACCGCGGCTTCGGGGAGTCCGTCGCCGACGAGTTGGCCAGGTGGGCGGGCGTGCCGGTCTACAACGGACTGACCGACGAGTGGCACCCGACCCAAATCCTCGCGGACTTCCTCACCTTCCAGGAGCACGTGCCGCGTCCGCTCGAGGAGGTCACGTTCTGCTACCTCGGTGACGCTCGCTTCAACATGGCCGACACCTACCTGATCGGAGCTGCCAAGCTCGGGATGGACCTGCGGATCGCCAGTCCGCGCGCGCTCTGGCCCCGGCAGGAGGTGATCGACCTCGCACATGAGACGGCAGACCGCGCCGGCGCCAAGATCACCCTGACCGAGGACGTCAGCGAGGCGGTCAGGGGATGTGACGTGTTGTTGACCGACGTGTGGCTGTCGATGGGCGAGCCGGCCGAGGTGTGGAAGGAGCGGATCGATCTGCTCCTCCCTTACCAGGTCAACAAACGGGCGATCGAGCTGACCGGCAACCCCGACGTCAAATTCATGCACTGCTTGCCGGCGTTCCACAACACCGACACGAGCGTCGGCAAGGACCTGTACGACAAGTACGGCCTGGAAGCGCTCGAGGTCACTGACGAGGTGTTCGAGTCACCGGCGTCGCTCGTCTTCGACGAGGCCGAGAACCGGATGCACACAATCAAGGCCGTGCTCGTCGCGACCCTGGGGAGCTGACCGTGCGGGTCGTGGCCGCGCTCGGCGGGAACGCGCTCCTGCGCCGCGGACAGCCGCTCACGGCCGAGAACCAGCGGGAGAACGTCGCGCGCGCATGCGCGCAGCTCGCGCCGATCGCCCGCCAGCACGAGCTCGTCATCTCGCACGGCAACGGACCGCAAGTCGGCCTCCTTGCCCTGCAAGGCGCCGCGTACACGAAGGTCGAGACCTACCCGCTCGACGTGCTCGATGCCCAGACTGAGGGGATGATCGGCTACCTGATCATGCAGGAGCTCGGCAACCTGCTCCCGCTCGAGCAGCCCATCGTGACGATGCTGACAATGATCGAAGTCGACCCAGCCGATCTCGCCTTCAGCAACCCGACCAAGCCAATCGGCCCGGTCTACAGCGCGGACGAGGCGGCCAAGCTCGCCTCCGAGAAAGGATGGGCGTTCAAGCCCGACGGCGATCACATGCGCCGAGTCGTGCCCTCGCCGATGCCCAAACACATCTTCGGCGTCAAACCGGTCGAGGAGCTGCTCGAGCGCGGAACTGTCGTCATCTGCTCTGGGGGAGGCGGAATCCCGACGGTATACACCGACGAGGTGGTGCCCGCCGGACGGAGGCTGACCGGCGTAGAAGCGGTGATAGACAAAGACCTCGCCAGCGCCGTGCTCGCCGCAGACCTGCACGCAGACGCGCTGCTCATCGTCACCGACGTCAACGCCGTGTACGCAAACTGGGGCACCCCTCAGCAGCGAGCCATCTCACACGCAACCCCAGAGGACCTCGTCGTAAGCCAGTTCCCCGAGGGATCGATGGGACCCAAGGTCAAGGCCGCCTGCCAGTTCGTCGAACAGACAGGCGGCGTCGCGGCAATCGGATCCATCGACGAGGCGCCGGCGCTGCTGGCGGGCACCGCCGGCACGCGCGTGGCGCCCCATCCAGAGCACGCTGTCGCCCCCAACGTTGGAGCTGGAACGAGCCACCTCGCATAGCGCCGGAGCACAACGCTCAGGCGATTCATCGCTGAGCCCGATGTCGTCACGACGTCCCCCTATCGCCGAGCGGGCGAACCGCGCATGACAGAACGTGGCCTCGACGATGTCTGTGATCCGTACTGCACCGCTGGCGATCTCAGCCCGCACTACGGATGTCGGGTGAACGGAGCGGTGGGACGCTTCGATCCAAGGCTCGGCAAGTCCGCTGAATCTGGTCGCCAGCAGGGACGGCAAGACGAGGAGGGCGATATGTCCACCCAGACCGGCCAATCGATGGAAGCTCAGGCGTCCGCCGAGGCCGAGAAGGCAGAGCCACCTCGAGCCGAGGCGACCGCCGGTGGAGAGACGGCCTCGCCGCGGGGATTTGGTCTGAGTACCGCCACCGCGCTGATCATCGGAAGCATCATCGGGGTCGGGATCTTCAACCTCCCGACCTCGCTCGCGACCTACGGTCCGGTCAGCCTGGTATCGATGGGGCTCACGACCGTGGGTGCGCTCGCCCTCGCGATGCTGTTTGCATCCCTGTCCAAGCGCCTGCCCGCGGACGGCGGGCCGTACGCGTACTCGCGAGTGGCGTACGGAAACCGCGTCGGGTTCGCGAACGCCTGGTCCTACTGGATCACCGCTTGGGCCGGCAACGCTGCGATCGCCGTCGGCTGGGTGCTCTACGTCGAGCAATTCGTCAACACCGGCCACAAGAAGCTCTTCTCCATCCTGCTCGTCCTCGTCGGCCTCTGGGTGCCTGCGGTGATCAACCTCTCGGGCGTCAAGAACATGGGTCTCATGCAGGTGATCACCACGATCCTCAAGTTCTTCGCGGTCGGCTTCATCGCGATCGTCGGCCTCTTCTTCATCTCGAGCGCCAACTACCACCCGTTCAACGTGAGCGGCCTGAGCACGATCAACGCCATCGGTGGCGGGATGGCGATCGCGCTGTTCAGCTACCTCGGCGTTGAGACGGCATCCGTCGCGGCCGCAAAGGTCCGCGATCCCGACCGCAACGTCCCCAGAGCCACGATCCTCGGCACGCTCGCGACCGCAGTTGTCTACATGCTCTCGCTCACCGCCGTATTCGGGATCCTTCCGACGAAAACGCTCGCCAATTCAACCGCGCCGTTCTCAGACGCCGTCAACGCCATGTTCGGCGGAGCCTGGGCAGGAGACGTGATGTCCGTGTTGGTCATCATCTCCGGCATCGGGGCACTGACCGGCTGGACGATGATCTGCGCCGAAATGCCGCTGGCGGCCGCCAAGGACGGCCTCTTCCCAGATCGGTTCAAGCGCATGAACAAGGCTGGTGTCCCGGCCTTCGGGATCATCGCGTCGACCGCGCTGGCATCGATCGCAATGATTGTCAACTACCTCGGCTCCAGCGGCGCGACCGCGTTCACCACGCTCTTGCTGATGACCGGAATCACCGCCGCGATCCCTTACGGCTTCTCCGCGCTCGCCCAGATTAAATGGCGCCGGACCGACCACAAGACGCTCCAGACGCCACGATTCATCCGCGATCTGATCGTCGCGATCCTCGCGCTGGTGTTCTCGATCCTGTTCATCTGGTACTCGCGCAACACCGGCAACAGCTTCTGGATCTACTGGGCACCATTCTTCCTCGCAGCCGTCGCGCTGCTGCTCGGCATTCCCGTTTACAAGAAACAGCGCGCCAACATGAGCGAGCCGGCACCGCAGCCGCCCTACCCGGTCGGGTCCGTCGACCAATCACGCCCGGGGAGCCCGCCAGCAGATACACCCGGCACGAACGGAGGCACGTGATGAGACCACGTTCACGCCTCAAGCTGGTACGCACGATCCTCGTCACCGCGGGCGCCTTCGCCGTCACAGGCTGCGCCGACACAAATCGCGTCGCCACGCTAAACCTCGCGACCCCGGGCGCGACAGTCGCCACCACGCTCAAAAAGCAACTCGCAGTCAAAGGCTTCCCGACGGCCAAGGTCACCTGTAGCAAGACGCTGGACGTGAACGTCGGCACGACCGATACATGCCGCGTCACCGGCGCCGGGACGAACCGCGCCGTCCAGTTCACCTTCAGCAACTACACAGGCAAGATCAAACTCTCATCCGTAAAGACGTCGTAGCGCCGTAACACGGGACCCACTGCGCAGCAACCGGCGCGCGACCGGCGAACGTCGCCGATGCCAGCGTCCATTCGCAATCAAACAGTCCCAGCCGTGACGACGTCGCCCAAACGCGGGCCTCGTCGAGATTGTTGGACCCGAACACCCTGACCTCGCCGGGCATCGCCCAGCTCGGTGGTGCATGGATTGCACGCCGCAGCCAGCCGCCGTTGCTGACGACGGCGATCCGCTCCGTTGACGCCTGCTGTGCTTCCAGATCTTGCGGAGCAGCGGGACGAGCTCTTCCAGGCGTGTCTCGGGCGCCTCGGGATCCCGTTCGCCGTGCCAACCCTTCTGCATGCCTTTGGTGCCCGTGCCGAGGCCTAGGACGAGGCGGCCGTGGCTCAGCTCGTCGAGGCCGCGTGCGTCGTTGGCGAGCCCGAGCGGTGAGCGGCCGACCGCATACGCGATCGAGCTGCCAAGTCGACACGCGCTGGTGTGGTGGGCCATCTCGGCAAGGGCGACGATTACGGAGCGGTCGTTGAACTCGCCCGTCCACGCGGTGTGCAGGGCGGCACGGTCGGCCGCTTGTGCGACCTCAACCTTTGTCGCTAACGAGGGACGAAGGCGCAGACGCCGATCGTCGGCCCCGCATACCCGGGGTGCGGGTCGGTCACGTGGTCTGCTGCTTGGCGTTGTCGTCGGCGATGGTGAAGATGCGCATCACCGCGCGCACGACCGCCTCGGTCTGCACGGCACGGTCGGCGGGATCCTCGATCCGGCCGAGCCAGACCGAGACGGTGTTCATCACGGCGTGATGGCACTGGAGCGCAACGTCGAGGTCGTCGCAGTCGAGCTCGCCCGCGGCGAGCCCGGCGTCCACGACCTCGCGGAAGACCGCGTCGTGACGGCGGCGCATCGACTTGCGCGCCTCGTCGTGCACCGCGGGCCAGCTGCTCTGCCAGGAGAAGATCGACCCGACCTCAGGGAACTCGACGGTCAGTACGCGTAGCTGCTCGCGCACGAGCGCCCGCAGCCGCTCGCGACTCGATCCCGATGTCTCCGCGTCGCGGGCGGCGGTCAGCCGATCGAGCACCGCGACGGTGAGAGCCTCGAGCGCCTCGGCCACCAGCTCGTCCTTGCTGGAGAAGTAGTGATACAGCGTGGCCTTGGCGATGTCCGTGCGCTCAGCGACGCCCTCGAGGCTCATCCCCTGGTAGCCACTCGTGGCGAGCATCTCGATCGCGACGCCCACGATCTCGGCCTTGCGCCGGTCTCGACGGCGCGAGAGCCGGCTGGCCGCCTGCTCGCTGTCCCTCGACGCGGCGAGTTCCATGCTGGCCACCATACCAGCCTTCGACCTCTCGATCTATTTTTCGCACAGGCGGACGATTTATCGACCTTAGGGTCGGGCCATCTGGTACGTTGGTGGCATGATCAGCACGTACGAGGACATCCGCTACGAACTCGCCGGTCCGGTCGCCGTCGTCACGATCGACCGCGCCGAGCGATACAACGCCTTCCGCGGGCAGACCATCGAGGAGCTGATCGCGGCCTTCCGCGCGGCCTGGGCGGACAGGACGGTGCGGTGCATCATCCTCACCGGCGAGGGCGACAAGGCGTTCTGCAGCGGTGGTGATGTCAAGCAGCGCGCCGAGACCGGCGACTACGGTCCGACTAAGAGCGGGCTGTGGGAGATCAACTACCTACACAAGCTGATCCGCGATATCCCGAAACCCGTGATCGCGGCGGTGAATGGCGTCGCGATCGGCGGCGGCCACGTCCTGCATGTCGTTTGCGACCTCTCAATCGCGAGCGAAAGCGCCCGCTTCGGCCAGGCCGGCCCGCGTGTCGGCTCCTTCGATGCCGGCTTTGGCACCGCGTACCTGGCGCGTGTCGTCGGAGAGAAGCGCGCCCGCGAGATTTGGTACCTGTGTCGCCAGTACGATGCCGCGACCGCGGAGCGCTGGGGACTCGTAAACAAGGTGGTCCCGCAGCAGCAGGTGCTGCCCGAGGCGAAGCGGTGGGCGGCCGAGATCGCGAACATGAGCCCGACGGCGATCAAGTTCCTCAAGCACTCATTCAACGCCGACACCGATCACCATGTCGGAATCAGCAACTTGGCCGACGCCGGTCTGGATCTGTTCGTGGAGACGCCCGAGGGGCGCGAGGGTGTCATCGCGTTCACCGAAAAGCGCCAGCCGGACTTCGCCCGGTTCGCCTGATGAGCGTCGACATCGATCTCGCCGGCCGCGTCGCGGTCGTCACCGGTGCGGCGTCCGGAATCGGCCGTGCCATTGCCCTGTCGCTCGCCGAGGCGGGCGCGATCGTCGCCGCCGTCGACCGCGACGTCGCCGGCGCGCGCGCGACCGCCGCGCGGATCGCTGAACCGAGCACGGCACACATCGCCGACCTGACCGACCCGGCCGCGGTGCTCGCCATGCGCGACGAGGTCATCGCGAGGCACGGGATTCCCGGCGTGTTGGTCAACGCAGCCGGCTGGGACCGCATCGAGCCGTTCATGAACAACGACGATGAGCTGTGGCAGGCTCTGACTGCGATCAATCTCCTTGGCCCGGTCCGCGTGAGCCACGCTTTCCTGCGCCCGATCATCGATGCGGACGCTGAGGTTCGGATCATCAACATCGCCAGCGACGCCGGTCGCGTGGGCAGCAGCGGCGAAACGGTGTACGCGGGCACCAAGGGCGGCGTCATCGCCTTTACGAAATCGCTCGCCCGGGAGCTGGCGTCCCGCCGCATCAACGTCAACTGCGTCTGCCCGGGACCGACCAACACACCGCTGCTCGACTCGGTGCCCGCGAAGCTCCGCGCCAGTCTCGAGAAGGCGATCCCGTTCCAGCGCCTCGCCGAGCCCGAGGAGATCGCCGACGCCGTCCTGTTCTTCGCTTCCGACCTGGCCAGATACATCACCGGCCAGGTGCTGAGCGTTAGTGGCGGGCTGACCATGGCAGGCTGAAACCTGCCGCCTCCGACCTGACGCCCGACGAGCATGGCGGCGCGGCCGGCGAGACGCCCACCACCGGCGTCAGGCGTTCCGGCGAGCGTTTGCCGCGGCCACGTGGTGCTCGGGCGACTTGATGAGCTTCATGGTGATGTGGGAGTCGAGCTTGTCGACCCCGGGCGCGTCTCCGAGCCGGGTGGAGAGGAACGCTTCGAAGCTCTCGAGGCTGGTGGTCGCGACGCGGAGTAGGTAGTCGGGCAGCCCGAACATCCGGCGTACCTCGGTGACCTCGTCGAGCGCGGCGACGGCGGCTTCGAACGCTTCGAACGTCGCTCGGTCCTTGCGGGTGAGGTCGACGAACACGAGCACCTCGAATCCGCGGCCGATCGCGTGCGGGTTGATCCGGGCGCTGTACCCCAGGATCACCCCGTCGCTCTCCATCCGCTTGACGCGCCGCAGGCATGGGGCTGGTGTCAGACCGACCCGGTCAGCGAGCTCGACGTTCGACAGGCGCCCATCGCGCTCCAGCTCAGCAATGATCCGACGATCGACCGCGTCCATACGTATGAATCATTGCGCAAGAGGCTGCCCGATGTGCCACATTCGCCATCGCGTGGCGGGCCTGTCCACGTACGGTGTTGCTCGTGAGCGCAACCATCGCACGTTCGTGGCGCGCTGGGGCCACGACGACCGCTGACGAGCCGTTTCCCGAGCGGACGGCGATCACCCGAGCCGCGGCCGGGATCGGCCTCTACGCCGGCGTTTTCGGCATCACGTTCGGGACCGTTTCGGTCGCGTCGGGACTCACCGTGGCCCAAGCGGTCGCAATGAGCGCGGTCATGTACACGGGAGCGTCACAGTTCGCTCTCGTCGGCGTCCTCGCCGCCGGCGGAGCGCCACTCGCCGGACTCTCCGCTGCGCTTCTGTTGGGAGTGCGAAACGCGTTCTATGGCGTACCGCTGACCCACATCCTCCGGCCGCGCGGCCTGCGTCGGCTCTGGACAGCCCACTTCGTCGTCGACGAGAGCGCCGCGATGGCCGTCGCCCAGCCAACCCCGCGAGCGGGCCGACACGCCTTCTGGGCCACCGGCGTGACCCTCTACACATCGTGGACTCTGGGTAGCCTCGCCGGAGCACTGATCGGCACCGGGATCGATACCTCCGCACTCGGACTCGATGCCGCCGCCCCAGCGATCTTCCTGGCCCTGGTGTGGCCACAGCTCTCGCGCGACCAGGGTCCCGCCGTCGCGCTTGCGGCCGCCGTCGTGGCGTTTGGACTCGTGCCGCTCGTTCCGGCCGGAGCTCCCATCATCGGCGCAGCGGCAGTCGCGGTCGGCGCCGGGCAGCTGCCGACGCGGCCGCCTCGCAAAACGGAGGACCGATGACCACCATCTGGGTGACCCTTCTTGCCGCCGCGCTCGGCTGCTACGGGCTCAAACTCGCTGGCCTCTCGCTTCCCGCGTCGGTGCTCAACCACCCTCGGGTCCAGCGGACCGCGGGCCTGCTGCCCATCGCGATGCTCACCGCACTTGTCGTCACCGACCTGTTCGACGCCAACCGGCGCTACACCGCCGACTGGCACACGCTCGCCGGGGTCGCGGCCGGCGCCATCGCGCTCCGCGCCGGTCGGTCGCTCGTCGTCGTCTTCCTCGTCGCGATCACCACCACCGCCGTTCTACGACTGATCGTGTAGGACCCAGGTCAGTCGAACAGAGCCGACTCCCTCACGCCGTAGTCAGCGCCGCCCCGCTCCTCGCCACCAGCGAGGAAGCCGGCGACCCGGCGGCGCACATGCCCGCCGCGGGCAAGGAGACCCGGCCCGGAGCTCGACGACGTCACCGTCGACGGCAGGGTGGCGACTTGTCGCGACCCCACAACCCAAGCGATCGCCCGCACCGATGAGAGTGACTGCCGCTGCGGCAGAAGCTGCCCAAGCGCCCTCCGACGGGGTCTCAGTGCTGTTGAGGACGAGCAGGAACAGCGTGGGTGATGGGTCGGAGAGCCCTGCTCACGCCCAAGAATCCGGAAGCGCCGGCCGCCGACGACCGTCGCGGTAATGCCCGATGGTAGTTTGCGGTCGGGCGACTCCTGGCTGCCAGGCAACCGCGGATTCGCTCGTCGGCTGAAGGTCAATCGGTCGTCGATGAGACACGTGCTCGGCTCCGGGCGGAGCCAGCGCGCGGACGGATACAACGAGATCCGGGCCGCTTGACGGAAGCGGGAGCCGTCGTACAGCGCGGCTGGGCCGCCGGACTTGAGCGGCCAGCTGCGGCAGGCAAGGCGTCTTGTAACCCTCAAGGGTGTCGGTGGCAGGTCCGATAAGAAGGGGAAAACCACGAAGGGAGCTGCTCGCATGACGGAGCACAATGAGAGGGTACGTCCGCGTTACGAGGAGGGAGCGGATGATCACCGCTCCTGGCCATCTTATGGCTCGACCATCGGTCCTTTGGCCAAGACTCCGACGTGGTCTGAGCAGCAGGTCAGCGATGCCAGCGATGCTCGTGCTCAGGAGCCGCGACCGACCGTGTGGTCCGCGGCTGCGTCGGTCGTTAACTCGGATGGCGTGGGGGACCAGATTCCCAGGGAGGGGTCGCCTGGTCCCGTGTCGGAGATCGGCTCCGATCAATCCCCGGCTGAGGAGACCGCCGCGGAAGCTGTTGTCGCGCGTCTCGCGGCGGTTGAGATTCCGACGTGGTCTGAGCAGCAGGTCAGCGATGCCAGCGATGCTCGTGCTCAGGAGCCGCGACCGACCGTGTGGTCCGCGCCAGCGTCGGTCGTTGGCTCGAATGGCGTGGGGGAACAGATTCCCAGCGAGGAGTCGCCTGGTCCCGTGTCGGAGATCGGCTCTGATCAATCCCGGGTCGAAGGGACGACCGCGGATGTTGACTCGGTTCCGTTGCGAGATCGCGCTCCGCTGAATACGCAAAGACGCGGTGGCTGGCGATCAGTTGATGACCTTAGGCTCGCGCGCAGGTCGAGAGGGCGACGGCTGGCACTGTGCCTCGGCGCTGTTGTCGGACTGGTCGTGCTTTTGACTGGTCGTGGCACTCGCCGCTCCGTGTAGTGGGCGATCATCGCGCAGCGCGGCTTCAGCGTCGGGATATATCAACGTCGGTGTGCGGTGGACGCATCGCGCGGCCGTTCGCAGCCTGATGCAGGCATCGGGAGCGCCGTGCCGGGGCACATCAGCCCGAGACCTCGAATACGGCCAAAGGTTCATTTGCTTTGGCGACTCTGATACCTCACAGGTTGGTGACGAACCCATCCGGGCGGTGATCTGCGGCATGGGTAGACCGGCCGGGCCGTGCGGCAATGCTTGTGAGCGTTCACCGCTGACGCGGATGCACAATGACAACAGGAATCGGGTCAAGCGGCCCGTAGCGCTAGCTGCCGCCAGGAGGACGTGCAGCCGCTCCCAGCGCTTGCCGCAACGAGGACGGACTTCCCCTGACGCCCGCCCTTCTCCGGTGCGCCCCATGATCACCGCCACTCGTGCTCCCCCGGACGACCACCATTGGGCATGGTTGCGGTGGCGTTCTAAACGGCGCCTTGCTGGCGGCGAGCTCCGCGGACGCCGCGACCGCGTCGGGATCGTCGCCGCCTGTCGGTTGGCAGGTGAGCGTCCATGCCCGCTGTCCGTCCGGCTCCTGACCGTGGGGCCAGTAGCCGACCAACCAGCTCCACTGCCGTGGCGAGACAGGGGGAGCGGGGCAACCGGCGCTTGCGATTGCCCCGCCCCGTCGCGGTTCATCTTGTGGCGGCTAGAACCCGCCCGTACCGTTGGGCGTCCCCAGGCCGGTCGGGCCGTCGTAGCCGGCGTCGGCGGTGCAGATCCAGCTCGGACTGCACGATCCGTTCGAGCCGCCGGTCACGTCGTAGAAGTTGGCGGATGAGTCGTGCGCGTAGAGGAACGCATCCGCCGCGTTGCCGCTGCTCGAGTTGTTGTCGCCGGCCAGCGCGAACACCGATGCGATGATCGGCGTGGCCACGCTGGTGCCGCCGAACTGCTGCCAGCCGTAGCTTCCGGCACAGGGTGCGGGCTCGAAGTAGTACGAGTAGGCATCCCCGCACGAGTCGTATACGGCGACCCCGGTGCTCGGGTCCGCGTCCGCTGCCACGTCAGCCTCCGCGCGATGCGCGCAGCCGCCATACGGCGAGCTCAGCAGGAATGACTGGAACGGCTGTTCGGGCTCGTACGCCGAGCAGCCACTCCCGCCGCCCGACCAAACGGTCTCACTGGCCCGCGTATTGCTAGAGGTCAGATTCAGGGTCGTTCCGCCGACGGCGGTGACGTTGGGCGAGGTGGTCGGCCAGGCCGCGCCGGTTCCACTGTCGCCGGCGGCAACTGTGGTTGGGTGCTTGCCGTAGTAGCCGTCATCCCCTATCTCGCCGGAGAACTCCGAGCCGTTCCAACTGTTGCTGACCGCGACCACGCCCGCGTAGGACTGGGCGGTGCGCTCGGCGGTGTCAAGGTTGGCGATCGTCGGAGAGCTCGCCTCGACCAGGACGACGCTGCAACTGGGGCAGATCGCCGACACCATCTCGACGTCGAGCGCCTCCTCGTCGCCCCAGCCGCTGTCGGTCCGCGGGAGCTTCGTGCCGCCGGTCTGGTTAACCACCGTGAAGCTCGGAGCTCCCGACCCGCTGGTCGAGATCGCCGCAATCCCATATTGGCTTCGGTACTTGTTGATGTCGTTCCTGATGTACGGCTCGTTGTAAGCATCGACGATCGCCACCGTCTCGCCCGCGCCCTTGCTGCCAGAGGCAGCGCTCAGGCCATACGCAGCCTGCAGCTGAGCCGGACCGTAGCTGCCCGCCGGCGGCGTGTTGCTCGCGAGCGGGCTTCCCCCCGGCGACGTCGTTGCCTCCTGCGCCAGACAGTGCATCTCCCCGGCCATCGCCGCGCAAACCGAGCGGTGGTACCTACCCCAACGCGGCGCGGCCTGGGCCACCCCAGCGCCGAGGAAAACTAGCGCACCGCTCAGCGCGCACGCCCACCTCACTCGCGACATATGCCCCCCTTTTGGGAATCGCGTTCTCCGACGGAACCGATCCTCTGCCGGACCCCCGGTCCCGCCACTTCAGATTCGCGAGGAGGCTAACAGCACACTCCGCCACCGATCTGGCCTTCGCTCATATCGCGGACAAATGTTCGATGCCTCGAGACGTCGAGGTTCCATCCGGGTTCCATCTCGGCCACCAAATCGCAGCTGACCAGGGAAATTTCGCCCGGGAGCGTCGGCTTCCCAAGCCGAAGGTCGCGGGTTCGGGACCCGTCGTCCGCTTGCGCGAAGGGGCTGGAAATCGCCTCCGCTCCGAGCGAGGGCATCGGCGATCGCGCGGCCGCGGCAAAGCAGGCCGGCGGAGCGCCTGGCTGATCGGCCCAGCTCGACACGTCTCCCAGATCTTCGTGTTGGCCGTAGCGACGGCCGCGGTCGCCGTCGGCACGCCTCAAATCCCGTCGCCTTTAGCCGGGCAAATCTTCAGGTCGCTTCTTGGCGAGCTCCCCATGGAGCACTCCGGTGGCCTGGCCGACCTCGATCATGTAGCCGTCGGGGTCTCGCATGTAGCAGCGGATCTCAGCACCGCGATCGATCGGCGGCGTGACGAACTCGGCACCGTTGGCGCTCCACTGCTCATAACACGCCTCGATGTCGGCGACGCGCAGGTTCAGGAAGCTCGAGACCGTGTTCCCGGGCTCGTAGTTCACCACCGAGATGTCGGGCTTGTCGGGGGTGGGGGGACCGCCCGGGTTCATCAGCACCCATGAGTTGGCGAGCTTAACGATGCACGGGTTCTCCTCCAGCACCACCTCGCCACCGAGGACCTCGGAGTAGAACGCGCGGGACCGAGCGACGCTTCGTACGGTGATGAAATGGGTGACGAGAATGCCCTCCGTCGGGGCGGGCAGGTTCTCGTAGTCGATGAATGGCGCATGGTCATGTGCTTCGTTGGCGCTCATGGCTACCTCCTGGTTGCGTTTGGGAAGCCCTCGATCGGTCTTCGTGTGGTGACGGACTACCACAGCTAGCCGAACGTGAACGCGTACGCCTCGGCGCCGGGCTCGCCGAAGGTGATCTCGACCGTTCGCTCGCGAACTCCGTCGTGTTGGCGTATGAGCTGGTACAGGCGGCCGTCCCGCAGCAAGCCGCTCCCGTCCGTGTCCACGTCCACGCCATGTGACCTGCCAGGCGCCTCGCCATCGATGAGCACCCTGAAGGAAATCGGCCCGTGCATGCCGGCAGACAGCACGAGATGCGCGTCGCGGGACGCGAACCGGCAGACGATGGTGCCGCCACCGCGGTCGAGCCGGATCCGCTCGCGCCCGGAGGTCCACTCGCCGGAAAGTGCCCAATGGTTCGGTCGCAGACGGTCCGGGAGCTCGTAGACTCGGCGCTCGTCGAACGCGACACCACCGGGTGACGCGAAGCGCTCGCCGCGTCCGTGCCCCAGGTACGTCTCGGGCGTGCGCAGGTGATCCCAATCGGCTTGCGCCTCCACGCCGACTGCGTCGACGGATACGAGCTCGCGCTCGACGCCCAGCAGTCGCTGGATGATGCGCTCTGATTGCTCGTAGCGCCCTTCGCCGAAGTACTCGTCGGTGATTACTCCATCTGCATCGGTGAAGTACAGCGCGGGCCAGTACGCGTTGCTGAACGCGTTCCAAATCGCGTATTTGTTGTCCACGGCAATCGGATAGTCGATCCCCCGCTCGGCAATCGCCCGCCGCACACCTTCGATTTCGTGCTCGAACGAGAACTCCGGGGTATGGACCCCGATGACCACGAGCCCGTCGTCGCGGTAGGCCTGTGACCATGCGCGGACGTAGGGCTCCTGCCGTAGCCAGTTGATGCACGTCAGCGTCCAGAAGTTCACCACGACGACGCGACCATGTAGCCCGGCGGCGCCGAGTGGCTCGGAGTTGAGCCACTCGGCTGCCCCGTCGAGCGGAGGCATGTGCAGCCGCTCGAACATGGTCCCGCTACCGCAGCGACCGGAATGCCGCGCGCACCTCTTGCGAGAACAGTTGCGGCTCCTGCCAGGCCGCGAAGTGCCCGCCTCGATCGACCTCGTTGAAGTAGATCAGGTTGGGATACGCGCGCTCCGCCCAGGTCCGCGGAGCCTGATACAGCTCCTTCGGGAACACGGTCACCGCGGCCGGAACAGACACGCCCTTGGCGTCGAAGAAAGCGTATGCGTTTTCGTGGTAGAGACGCGCCGAGGAGATCCCCGTGTTTGTCAACCACGTCATCGTGATGTTGTCGAGCACCTCGTCCCGCGTCAGGTTGCCGACGGGCCGTCCGTCGACAAAGGCGCTGGTGATGTCCAGGTAGCTCTCGGCGTCATGGTCCAGGATCCAGGCGGCCAGGCCGGCGGGCGAGTCGGCGATGCCATAGAGCGTTTGCGGATGCAGGAGCATTTCGACGGCGTAGCCGATCCCCTTTGTGTACACGTAGGCCACCTGCTCGTAGCAGCGCTGCTCCTCGGCCGATAGCCCGGCCGGCGCCGGAGCGACGCTCAGCGGCCCGAAACTCGGCGCGATCTCGGGCGGCAGAACGCCCGGCATGTTCGAGTGGATGCCGAGCAGTTCCGGAGGTGCCTGCACGCCCATCAGATCTACGATGACCGCGCCCCAGTCGCCGCCTTGCGCCACGAAGCGCGTGTAGCCGAGGCGCTTCATCAGCTCTATCGAGGCACCGGCGACGCGCTCGGGACCCCAGCCGCTTGTCGTCGGCTTGCCGGAGAACCCGTAGCCCGGAATCGACGGGATCACCACGTCGAACGCGTCCTCAGCGCTACCGCCGTGTGCCGTCGGGTCGGTGAGCAGGCCGACAACGCCCAGCATCTCCACGACCGAGCCAGGCCAGCCATGGATGAGGATCACCGGCAAGGCGTTCTCATGACGCGACTTGACGTGGATGAAGTGAATATCGAGATCGTCAATCTCGGTCAGGAACTGCGGCAGGGCGTTCAGCCGCGACTCGATCCTCCGCAGGTCGTACTCGGTGCCCCAGTAGCGCACAAGCGCCTCCATCGTCGCCAACTCGACGCCCTGCGGCGGGACGGCATCCCCCAACGGATGCGCGATGGGATCCTCGACCGGCTCCCGCTCAGGAAAACGCGTCCCCGCGATGCGACGACGGAGATCGGCAACATCTTCCTGCGGGAAATCGACATGAAACGAGCGAATCTCGGCGGCGGCCGCCGGCGTTTCTGTCGTGACAGCCATTTGAGTCCTCCTGGGTGAGGTGACGGATGACGGCACGCATCGTGATCCTCTTCCCTGGAAACCGCGCCCATGGGGACCCTGGGTTTGCCCCGAGTTTGTACCCGGGGGATCCCCGGGGCCGTGCATCGTGCCTAAAGACCGCGGACTTGCAGGCGACGCCGTGTGGGGCGTCCTGGGGCCGGTCCCTACACCTCAGGCCGAGACTAGCTCGGAGGCTGAGTCTGGCAGCGCGCTCGACAGCTCCCGGCGGGAACGGATGTCGAGCTTCGTGAACACGTTGTGCAGATGCCACTCCACGGTCTTCGGGCTGAGGAAAAGCCGCGCACCGATGTCTGGGTTCGATAGCCCATCGCGGGCCAGCTCGGCGATCTGCCGCTCCTGCGCGGTCAGATCATCACGAGTCTCGGCCGTCCGCTTACGCAGCTTCTCACCGGTGGCCTGCAACTCTGCCCGCGCGCGCTCAGCGAACGCCTCCATGCCGATCGTGACGAAGAAGTCGTAAGCGGTGCGCAGTTGGGCGCGCGCGTCGAGCCGCCGATTCTCACGACGTAGCCATTCGCCGTACAGCAGGTGAGCGCGGGCGAGCTCGGGACGAAGCCGGGTGCGGCTCAATCGCTCGATCGCCTCGCGATAGGAGGCCTCGGCGCCTCGGCCATCGTCGAGCAGCGCTCGAGAGCGCGCCTGGACGCCCAGGCCCCAGTCGGTCGCGCCGGCGCGCGTCGCCTGGGCCAGTCGCTCGAGCGCGTCGGCGGCGAGGCGGGTCCTCCCCGTCCTCGTGGCCGCCTCGATCAGCTCCGGAAGCGCAAACGCGGCCAGATGCAGCTCGGGCGCCTGCTCACTCGCTTGCTGGGCATCCGCCAGCGCCTCCTCGTAGCGGCCGAGAGCGTTGTGCAGGATGGCGGATACGAACTGGCACCACTGCATCCCGACGCCCTGGCCAGCAGCTGACGCGTCCCTTGCCACGGCCTCGATCAGCGCGAAGGCCGCGGCCTCTGAGCCACGAAGGCCGGCTACGATCACGGCCGCCAGGCGCGCGAAGCGACTTCCCGTCGCCTCGACGATCGCCTCCGCCTCCTCGATCAACGAAGCCGCCGCTGGAAAGTCGCCGCGCCACGCAGTGACCATGCCGCACGAGTTCAAGTAGAGCGGCATAACGGAAAGGATTCCCTCGTCGCGGAGGGACTGCAGGCGCCGAACGCAAACCGTATGCCAGAGTTCCTCGTCCCACAGTACGGCGGCGGCAGCGGCGCCTAGCCAGCCCCATCGCAGTCCTTCCGCCGTGGCCACCTCCTCCTCAGCAAGTACGCTTGCTGCCCGCCGCAGCATGGATGTCGCGCCGGCGCGGCCGTCGGTGACCAGGAGGGAAAAGCCCTCCAACAGCAGGTCGCTCGCACGCGGAGCCGAGCTGGGTTGGGGTGCTGACCTGGCGGCCCGGGAGACCTCGCGCAGATCGCCGGCACGCGCGAACCGGCCGGCGAAGAATGCGGCCCGCCAGGCGTCCAGATACGTCTCGCGCGCGAGCGTGGGATCGAGCGATTCGAGCCGTCTGGCCGCGTTCAGGAGCAGCGCGGGAGCCTCGCCGCCAGCGGTCGAGGCGAACGCGATCTGGCCACGCAGCAGATCCACCCGGGCACGTTGGAGCTCGTCAAGCGCTCCGGCCTCCGCTGTCGTCAAGAGCCCGAGGGCCGCGTCGAACGCCCCGGCCTGAAGACTTGCCTGCGCGGCGGCGAGCGCACGATCCGCGCGCCGCATGGAGTCCTGCGTTAGCGCGACGGACCGCTGCAGGAACGCGGCCGCAGCGGCTAGGCCGCCCCGCGCCTGCGCATATCCGGCCGAGCGCTCAAGCTCCAGCGCAACCTGCTCGTCAGGTCCCGCCGCCGCCGCGGCGAGATGCCACGCACGACGATCTGGGTCGAGCTCGCGGTCGGTCACCTCCGCCAACACCAGATGGACCGCCCGGCGTTCCCGCACCCCGGCTGACCGGTACATGGCCGAGCGGACCAGGGGGTGACGGAACGTCACGCGGTCAGCGATCGACAGCAGGCCGTGTGTCTCCTCGTCAACGGCCGCCACCGCGATCCCGAGCCGCTCTGACGCGCGCGACAGCAACAGCGGATCGCCAACTGGTTCTGCGGCGGCCACCAGCAGCAGGCGACGGGCGTCATCAGAAAGCACCTCGAGTCGGCGCACGAAGGTGTCTTCGATCCGGCCCGAAAGCGCCTGCCTGCCACCGAGCGCGAACCCGCCTGCCAACTGCATCGCGGTCAACCCCCGCGGCATTTCGAGCAAAGCCAGCGGATTCCCGTGGGTCTCCGCGATGATCCGATCACGGACGCGCTCATCCAAGATGAACCTCACCGCTGAGCTCAGCAACGCACGCGCGTCGCCGTTCCGCAGGCCGCGCACCTCGAGTTCGGGCAAGTGCTGAAGCTCGTCAGCCGAATGGCGCGCGGCGAACACCATCCCGACCGGCTCCGCCAGCAAGCGGCGGGCAACAAACGCCAGCGTCAGCGCAGAGGCCCGATCCAGCCACTGTGCGTCATCGACGATACAGAGCAGCGGACGCTTGTCAGCCGCCTCGGACAAAAGATTGAGCACAGCGAGACCGACCAAAAACCGATCCGGTGCGGGCCCGACGCTCAAGCCGAACGCGACCTGAACGGCATCACGCTGCGGAGCGGGCAGCCTCTCGAGGCGGTCGAGCGTCGGCCCACACAACTGCTGGAGACTGGCAAACGCCAACTCCATGTCCGATTCAACGCCGACGGCTCGGACCACCGTGCAGTCCGTCGCCGACTCGACGAGGTACTCAAGCAGCGCCGTCTTCCCGATCCCAGCCTCGCCCCGTAGCACAAGTGACCGACTCTCGCCCCGGCGGATCTGCCCGACCAATGCGTCCAACACGGCGCATTCGCTGGCGCGCCCACGCAGCCTCGTTGGCCGGCCCGGTCCAGGGACACCGCTCTCCATGAGCAGCAACCGATCGTACCCCACAGTCTTTGTCGGCGAGATGGAGTAGCCGTATCTTTAGCCGCAAGATCTCCGTACCGCGGCCATGATTAGACCGGGGGAGGAGCCATGGCCCCTGCGGTAAGCCCGGCCGGGCTCGGCGAGCGGGCAACGGTGGTCCCGCAGCGTCGAGGGCTCGGCGCCCTTAACGTCGTCGAGCCAGGCATTGCTCGAGATCGCGGGCCGCAATGGTGACGGGGTAACGCGTTCGCGCCACGCCGGGGCAGTCGCCCGTCAGGCGTGAGATCATCTGCCGTATTGGCCCGGAGCGGAAGGCGACGTCCGCGCGGCCGTCGAGATCCGAACTTTCCTCTGCGGCGCGGCGCCGGCTCGCCTAGCCTTAGCCGAGTGGGAGCCGCAGAGATCGAACAGCACGCAGCGATGGAATCAGCTGTCAGCAGTGACCCGGAGGGTGGAGCAGTACACGTTGGGGCAGCGCTCATCCATGAGCAGAGCGCAGCACACCATGAAGCGGCGGCTGCGGTCTGGGACGCGCTCGGCGACACGGAGTGGGCTAGGTTCGAGCGGCGGTGCGTCAGCCTCGAGCGCGAGTCGGCACAGCTCGAGACTAATCGCGCCGAACTGGCGCGGTTACGCGTCAGATCGTCCAAAGCGGCCGATGAGTCTGCGCGGGCCGAGATCGAGCGCCTCGTCTCGGAGATCGGGCTTCGGGCGGCGCAGCTTACGGCCGTTGATGCGGAGCTGGAGCGCGAGCGTGACAGGCTGCGTCGTCAGCGTCGGCGCGGTCGTGAGCATCGCGAGTCGACGGCGAACCAGCGGATGGCCGTCGAGCGCGAGCGGATTGCCGACGAGCGGGACCGGATGGCGGCCATGCGCGAGCAGATCGCGGACGAGCGCGACCGGATCGCGGACGAGCGCGAAGTGATCGCGGATGAGCGGGAGCGAACCGCCAACCTCCGTGAAGACGTCGCGGACCGGCGTGAGCGTTTGGCCGATGAGCGCGAGCAGGGCGCGGACGAGCAGAGGCCGCAGCGCGAGCGCGAGGAACTGACCAGGCTTGAGGAGTGGCGGCGACGCGAGGAAGCGCGAGATGGCAGGCAGCGGGCCGCGGACCGGCGCCGGTCTGCCGAGCGCGAGCGCTTTGCTGAGCGGACAGCATCTCGCACCCGACAGACCGCCGAACGCTTGGCATCGACGCTGAGCCGTGCAGCCGAGGCGCTTGAGGAAAGTGCCCGGCTCGCCGAAGAGCACGCGGTGAGGCGCGCCGGGCGAAGCGATGTTGTCGCAAAGGAGCGTCGGGCAGCTGACCGCGCTCACGAAGCCGCAGAATGTGCCCGCAGGCAGGCCGAGGAATGGCTCGAAGTCGCCGCGGGCTACAAGCGGGCGTCTGGCTGAGAAACCTTGTAGGACCAGGGCGAGTTGCGTCGTCCCGTGCGGGCAGCCCGCGCACCGCTGCCCGGCGTTGTCCGGGGAACAAGCCGCGACAGCACGAGCGGTTCTTGTGACCAGGTGCTTTGAAACGAAGGGCGCGAGCTTCAGGCTGTCCGGGCTCGGCGACCGGCGGCGCGTGCCCGATCCCACCGCGATCCTGAGGGCTCACACGGCGGGGCCGGTACGACGATTACGATCGCCTCGTGAGCGCCGCGGCCGCTGTAACGACGATCCCGGATGTGATAGCCCGGATGGAGGCGATCGATGCCGCGCTCCCTCGCGAGGACGGCGTCGCCATCTTCAACCGGCTCTACCTCCAGGTCACGCTCGCGGTCGACGCGGCGAGCGGCGGGACAGAATTCGAGGACAAGCCCTTCGTCGATCGCCTGGACGTCATCTTCGCCGGGCTGTACTTCGCCGCCGAAGCAACGATCGACTCCGGCGGGGACTGCCCGATCCCGTGGCGCCCACTCGTCGAGACGCGTTCGCAGGCGCGTGAGCCGATCCAGTTCGCGCTGGCGGGCATGGCCGCGCACATCAACCACGACCTGCCGATCGCCGTGGTCACGACGTGCGAGGAGTTCGGTCTCGCACCGCAAGACGAAAGCGCGATTCACCGCGACTACCAGCGAGTCGATGGCTTGCTCGCGACGGTCGAGACCCAGGTCGCGGGTTGGTTCGACACGGGTCTGATCGCCGATATTGAGGACGTGACGCCGGAGGCAACCGACGAGGCGCTCGCGATGTGGTCACTCGCTGCCGCCCGTGACGTGGCTTGGGATCACGCGAAGCTGCTTTGGGGGCTGCGTCACGCGGGCCTCATCCGGCAGGGCTACCTGGACGCTCTGTCCCGCACGACCGAGCTCGCCTCGAGGGCCATGCTGGTGTAGTAGTTGGCGCTCGGCATCCGCGGTACGAGCTGCGACCGTTTGCCGTCTTGGCAAAGCCAATCGTCGGACCGGACCGCAGCGGCGTGATCGATCCCGGGACGCTCCGCGGAACACGCCGGGCTATGCTCGGACGGAGGGCGGCGCGCCGGGACCGGCACCTGCCCATTTCGGTTGCGCGGCTTCTGGCAGGCGCAGCGTCCCAGAAATCGCCGCCAACTCGAAGGAAGGAGAAGCCTGGATGGCTGAGAGCAGACTAATCACAGCCGAGGGCGTGAAGCAGCTCCGCGCCGAGCTGCGCCGCCTGGAGACCGAGGAGCGCGCGAAGGTGGTCGCGCAAATCAAGACCGCCCGCGAGTGGGGCGACCTCAAGGAGAACTCCGAGTACCACGCCGCCAAGAACGCCCAGTCACATCTGGAGACCCGCATCCTGCGGTTGCGCGAGAAGCTGCTCAACGCCGAGGTGGTCGAGGCGGGCGTGGCAAGCGACGGCACCGCCCGCCTCGGCGCGACCGTCACCTTCGAGGACGAACGAGGCGGCCAGGCTCAGAGCGTCCGGCTGGTCGCCTCCCATGAGGCCAACCCGTCGGCGGGGACGTTGTCGATCGAGTCGCCGATCGGCGCCGCTCTGAACGGCAGCGGGGTCGGTCACGTCGTCGAGGTCAAGACGCCCAAGGGCGTGCGCCGGCTGCGCATCACCGCCGTCAGCTGACGAGCTCGACTGACGCGTCGGGCCAGGCGGCTGAGGCGGCGCCGTTCGGGGGACGCCGGGCGCGCGGAAGACTGACACCGCAGTTGGACCAAGATCGCGTCCGGTGATAGTGGTTGCCTGGGGCGGACATGTACATCGAGCACGTCGCGCTGATCGTGACGGACTACGACGAGGCCATCGACTTCTTCGTCGGCGTTGTCGGATTCGAGTTGGTCGAGGACGCGCCGGCGAGGACCGGCGAAGGCGGGCGCGCGAAGCGCTGGGTCGTCGTGCGGCCGCCCGGAGCTATCACGGGCGTCGTGCTTGCGAAGGCCGACGGGGAGCGGCAGACCAGGGCCGTCGGCGACCAGTTCGCCGGCCGCGTTGGGTTGTTCCTGCGAGTCGACGACTTCGACGCGTCCCTCGAGCGACTGCGGGAGGCGGCGTGCGGTTCGTCGGTGAGCCGCGCGAGGAGCCCTACCGGCGAGTCGTCGTGTTCCTCGACGTCGCCGGGAACCGATGGGACCTACTCGGACCGCGACCCGGCGCGAGCTGAGCCGGTCCTGCAAGTCCAGGTGCGGGCGAATAGCCGGCGCGTTCGCCAAGCGGGACGGAACGCTCTCCGATGACGCCGCCCGGAACGAGCGAGCGCCGGCTACCGCGGGATGGCTTTCCGGGACTCGGCGGCTTGGAGCCGCTCGCGGGCCACCCGCCGGGCGGCCTCGAGCGGGGTGATCGAATGGTCATCGGCGGCCGCGAACACGGTCCCGAGCGTGCCCGTGATCGCGCCGACGCGGGCAATTGCGTCCTCCCGGGTGCATCCCTCCATCTCCATCGCGCTGCCGTAGATCACCCCGCCCGCGTTCACCACGAAGTCGGGGGCCCACAGGATGCCCCGCTCGTGCAGGAGATCGGCGACGGCGTCGTCGGCGAGCTGGTTATTGGCCGGGCCGGCGATGGCGGCGCATCGCAGCGTCGCCACCGAGCCCGGGGTAAGCACTCCGCCTAGCGCCGCCGGCACGAGTAGGTCGACCTCGGCACGAAGCGCCTCGTCGGGCTCCGTCCACGAGGCCCTCAACGCCTCCGCCAGTGCGCGCTTGGAGGCGTCGATGTCGCTGACCACGAGCTCGGCGCCGTCGGCGGCCAGCCGGCGGGCGACTCGCGAGCCCACCTGCCCGAGCCCGATGATGCCGATCCGCCTGCCCGAGACCTCGGACGCGCCGAATGCTCGCTCGAGCGTGACCGCGATCGCCAAGCGGACTCCCTCGGCGGTCGGCTCGGACGGCTCGCCGGCGCCACCCTGCGACTCCGGGAGGCAGTAGGCATACCGGGTGCGCTCGCGCGCGATCAGCATGTCCTCGGCGGTCGTCCCCACGTCCTCCCCGACGCCGTAGCTTCCGCCGAACGCGTCGACGGCGTCGCCGAGGTCGAGCATGGCCGCGCGCCGCCGCTCAGGGGTGAGCTCCAAGTCGCCCGGAGCCAGCGCGATCACGCTCTTGCCGCCGCCGAGGGGCAGCCTGGCGAGCGCGCACTTCAGCGTCATCGCCTCGGACAGGCGAAGCGCGTCCTCGAGCGCCGCGCGCCAGTCCGGGTAACGCCACAGGCGGCATCCGCCCACCGCCTGCCCGAGGACTGTCGAGTGCACCGCGACGATCACCGGCAGCCCTGAGCGCTCGCCGACCGCGATCGCTACCCGCTCGTGCTCGAGCACCTAGCCCTCTCCTCGTCGATCCCGTCGTAGCGCACTTAACCATCTTGCCCGATTCCTACTCGGACCTGCGTCGACGCGGCCCACCCGCGGAGGGTTTACTTCCCGGGTGCTGAGCCGAAGCCCTCCGCGCGCCGGCGCGACTCTGTGACCGTCACGTCACTAATCGATATCACATCGACTTCCGCTCGCACCGAGGAAGGTGGGATGAGACGTTTCCGTATAAAACGTCATGCAACCTTCGCATTGCGTTACCTCGGAAACGCTCACTGTTGCTTCGTGATTCCAATGGGGAAGAGCCCGTCCTCGGTCAATGGGCCGTGTACGCGATTGACAGACGTGGCGTGACTCTGATACGTATATTTCCGCCTGACAGGTGGACGGGAGAGAGGCGCGGAATGGAGGCGGCAAAATGTCATTGACCCCCCGTAGGCTTGCTTCGTTGGTCGGTGCGGTCGCGCTCGGCCTCACAGCGATGACCGGCGCCGGCTCGGCAGCCGGCTCGACCGCTCGAGCCAGTGTGGCGAGGCCCAGGTTTTCTCGCTTGAGCCCGAGGCAGGTCAAAGCCCGCGTGTCCGGCAAGCGGGAGGCCGTGGTGGTCGTGTTCGACAACCAGCTCACCAACCTGCCGGCGAACCGGGCCCACCGCATCGCCCGAGAAGCAACGGCCGCGTCCATGCAGGCTCCGCTCGTGGCTCAGCTGAACCAGGTCGGGGCCACGCATATCACGAAGCTTTCGCTCCTCAACGCTGTCGCCGCTACAATGCCGGCGGCCGAGGCACAGGCACTCAGCCAAACCCCGGGCGTCAAGGCGGTCGTCCCCGATGGAACCATCATCATCGGGGACGCCAGGTCGACCACGCCGACGGTGGCCGTCTCCCGGGTGCAGAAGTCGAGCAGCCCGGCAGCGGCGGCCGATGGACAGCAATTGTGCAACGCATCTCCAAGCAAACCGCTGGTGGAGCCCGAAGCCCTCACCAGCATCCACGACGCATCCAGCAACCCGACCGACCCGTTCGAAGCGTCTGCGATCGCGACGGGCCAAGGCGTCATCGTCGGGAACGTCGATGCCGACTCGTTGGCCGGGAACCCCAACATGACCCGGCCCGACGGGCAGCACGTCATCATCGATGCCCCGAACCCGAACGAGAACGTCTACAGCGACGAGTTCAACGGAGACGTCTCCACGATCGCTGCCCAGGGCACGGTTACCTACACGTACGCGTCTCAGCTGCCTTACTCGAATATTCCCGCAAACTGCAGCTTCCGAATCGTGGGTGACGCCACCGGCGCCTCGCTTCTCAGCACCGGTTACTTCAGCGACACAAACTCGTCGGGTCAAACCGTGGCTCCCGAGTCGCAGGTCATCGCCGGGCTGCAGCAGGCAGTGAACGAGGGTGTCAACGTCGTGTCGGAGTCCTACGGCTACGGCGCTCTGCCGGGTGCCAACGATGACCTGCTCGCCCCGACGAATGACGCCATGGTGCAAGCGGGCGTTGTCGTAGTCGAGAGCGCGGGCGACAGCGGCTCGTCCGGCACGGTCGAGGCCCCCGCGGATGACCCCAACGTCATCGACGCCGGTGGAACCAACGACCTCAGGCTCCTCGCCCAGGCCGATGGCTACACGAGAGGCTGGGAAGACGACAACATGACGACGTTGTCGTCGGGCGGCACCGCTCCCAACGGCGCCGTGGTGGACCTGGTCGCCCCCGGCTACCTGGCGCTCGCGGCCGCCGGCGCCGGTCAGGTACCGCCACTTCCGACCGAGGTGTTTGGCGGCACCAGCGAGTCAGCCCCGTTCATCTCCGGCGCCGCTGCCGACGTGATCCAGGCCTACCGTGACACCCACGGCGGTGCCACTCCGACGCCCGCTCAGGTAAAGGAGATCCTCACCAGCACGGCAACCGACATCGGGGCCGAGGCAGACCAGCAGGGCGCCGGCCTCCTGAACGTGTACGCGGCCGTTCAGGCGGCCCGCGAGATGCCGGGCACGTCGGAGACCCACTCCAACGCTCCGGCATTGGTGGACAGCCCCACCCAGCTCGACGTACAGGGCCCGGGTGGCTCAACAGTCGACAAATCGGTAACGCTGTACAACGCCTCCTCCCAACGGGAAAGGGTCTTCGGCACCTACCGGGTGCTTGGAAGCGAGACGAGTCTCGGCAGCCCCGTCACTGAAAACGTCAGTGCCCCGTCGCCGAGCGCCCCGATTCCCGCCCAGGGGGCGACCGCGGCGGCACCGATCCACTTCACGGTGCCGAGGGGCGTCAGCGTGCTCGATGCCGACATGCGCTGGCCGGACCCGACCAACAGCGATGACAACATCCTGACGTTCATCCTGACCGACCCGGCCGGGAGGTTGGCCCAGAGCTCCTACGACTACGGCGCCGCCAACGGGCCCAGCGCGAGCCCGGACATCCAGCACAGCACGGTCGCGCATCCGATGCCCGGAACCTGGACGGCCCAGATCGTGTGGGCCAACGGCCGCGGCCACGTGCAAAGTCCGCCGGACACCCCAGGGCCTTACACCGGAACTGTGACCTTCCAGGCCAGCGGCCAGAACTTCACGACAAGCCCGGCGTCGGCGTCCGTCACCATCGCGCCGCACAGCTCGGCGAACGTGCCCCTTCGCATCGCGCTTCCCCGGGCGCCCGGCGATGCCCCCGAGTCGGTGCAGTTCACGGCGCCGAACGGGCTCGAGAGCTCGGTGCCGATCGCCCGGCGCACCCTCATCCCGTCGGCCGGTGGCTCGTTCAGTGCCACGCTGACCAGCTCGGTATCTCGCGGTCCGGGGCAGATCAAGACGTTTTATGTGGACGTGCCCCAGGGTGAGAACGACCTCGACGTGACGCTCTACGCGCCGGACCACACTGCCGACGATCCGGTGTACTACTACCTGTTCTCGCCGGCCGACCTCGAGCCTGCTGTCACCGAGTCAGGGAACATCGACGTCACAGCCGTCGACACCACGCCGACCCACGACAACCCGACCGGAAACGCCTCGCTCATCACCTCTGATCCCCAGCCAGGTCTGTGGGAGATCGACGTGATGCAGGGCGCCACGACCGACGGAACGGAGTTCTCCCAGACCGTCACCGGGGTCGTCGCGTACAACCAGCTCGCACCCGTCACCGAGACCGGTCTCCCGACGTCGACGTCGACGACCATCGACTCCGGCTCCAGCGTCCCGATCACGGTGACGGTCAAGAACACGACGAACTATGTCGGGTACTTCGAACTGATCCCGTCGGGCAACGACATCAGTGGCGGCAACACCGTCACGCCGGAAGAGTTGGCGCCCGGAGCCACAGGGACACTGACGGCGACGCTGTCGCCGACGGCAGCCGCGGGCACCGCGGTGAACGGCATCCTCGGCGTCTACGACTCGACGGACTGGGGAGGCGTTGAGCCCGCGATCGGGTTCCCGACGTCGTTCTCCGACTTCCACGACTTTGCCTACGCCTACACGGTCGGGAGCTAGCTCGAGCGGCTAGCCATCGAAACAACATCGGCACGGCCCGGGCTTCGGCGAGTCAGCGACCACCAAAGCATCCGCCTCCATCCGTGGCCGGTGCACGGCCGCTACAGGTGGGCGAGGCAGGGGTTCAGGGACGGCCTGTGCTCACGCCGTCCCCGGGGGGTGTCCCGTCGGCGCGGGCCCTCGTCACCTAGACATCGGGCGGCTACGGTGATCGCCCGTGCTTGCCCAGGCGTCCACTTCGGCCGTCAGCGCTGGTGAAGCGAGCCGGGCGACCAGCGGCGCCAGCCTACGAGGCGACGGGAACTGCTTGCCACCTACCGAGCGCCCAGCCGTCCGGCTCGGTTAGCGTTCACCTCCAATTCACGCACGTGGGGCGTCGGTCGTCGATCCGAGGTCACGGCGACGGGGTGCTGGGAGCTGATGGACGACGAGGTCGTAGGAGTCCTCGATTAGGTCCTTCACCATCCGGTCGGACAGGGATCCATCGATGATCACGGTGTTCCAATGACGCTTGTTGAGGTGGTATCCGGGCAACACGGCCGCGTGTGCCCGTCGGAGCGCCTCGGCGAGTTGTGGCTCGCACTTGAGGCTGACTCGCAGCGAGGGTGCGCCGAGCCTGGACAGGGCGAACATCTTTCCTCCGACCTTGAAGACCGACGTGTTTGGGCCGAACGGAAAGGTCTCCTTGGCGCCCGGGAACGACAGGCAGTGATCGCGAAGCTCGGGAGGATCCATGATCCGAACGCGGGCCGGTTACCCATTCAGGCTCTGGAGGTTGCGCTCGCGATCGGAGTCTGACGGATGCCACTCGGAGCCGTCGTCGGGTGGGAAGCCTGCGGCCGGAGGTGGCGGAGTTCGTCAGCAACCGCCTCCACTGGCCGGCCGACGTGTCTGTCGGGCTCACGGGTGGGCGGGATGCGGGCATCAGCGTCAGTGAGTGTGCGCCGGGACTCGACCGGACGCGCCGATCCATGAGCGGGGCCAGCGGAAATGTGGAACCCCTTCTACCGGAAACTACGGATCTTCTTCGCTTGGGCGAGGCCTAGATTTGGGGGCGTCACAGAGCGTGAGTGTTCCGGATCGGGAACGACCGCCAAACCGGCCAGCGGCAGCTTTAGCCGCTTACGTTGCGGCGCTCACGCTCTTGACATGCCTGGCGGACAATCCGCCGTCGGGTGACGCGCTTCGTCGAGTTCGAGAACGGACTCCACGAGCAAGACCAGCGCTGAGGAAGGAGAACCTTTGCCGGACAGAATCACGGTTGAGCGCGATGGTCACGTCCTCTTGATGGGCGTCAACCGGCCCGAGAAGCGAAACGCCTTCGACCTGGCCACGATCGAGCAGCTCGCGGCGGCGTACGACCGCCTGGGCGCGGAGCGAGAGTTTCGCGCGGGCGTGTTGTTCGGCCACGGCGATCATTTCTCCGCCGGACTGGATCTCGGCGAGGTGGGGCCGGCTGTGGCTGAACGTGGGCCACACGCGCTTGCGGGCCCGGGCCGGTATGACGCCTTTGGCGTGTGGGGGAAAGAGGTACCCAAGCCAGTCGTGATGGCGGTACAGGGGATCGCGTTTACGCTGTCGATCGAGCTTGCGCTCGCGTCGGACATCGTCGTCGCGGCGGACGACGTGCGCTTCCGCCAACTGGAGATCGCGCGGGGGATCATGCCGTTTGGAGGGGCGACGTTTCGCGCACCGGCCCAGCTCGGCTGGGGAAACGCCATGCGCTTCTTGCTCACGGCGGATGAGTTCGGCGCGGAAGAAGCCATAAGGATCGGTCTCGTGCAGGAGATCGTTCCCGCAGGCAAGCAGCTCGAGCGAGCGACCGAGATTGCTCGCGTGATCGCCGCGCAGGCGCCGCTTGGGGTGCAGGCGACGCTCGCGAATGCCCGCGTCGCGCGAGCGGCCGCGGAGCAGGCGGCCGTCGAGCATCTCCGCGAGACCGTGCCGCGGGTGCTTCGTAGCGAGGACGCCGCCGAGGGAGTGCGCAGCTTCCTTGAACGGCGTGCCGGCGACTTCGTCGGTGAGTAGGGCGCGCGGTGTGGAGCATGGCCGCGTCGCCCCGCAACCGGTCACATCAAGCGTCCGGCTCCGAAAGCGCGACTCGCGCCGCCTGCTCGTCCCGGAAGACGCGGATTCGGGTGATCTCGCCGCCATCGATCTCGATCGCGGTGTAGAACTCCTGCGGCCGGGGATCTCTCGTAATGACCGCGAGACGGGTCAGCACTCCCTCACCGACGCTGCGCGCATCCTCCACGTCGACGTGCGAGGCGCCGAGTGCGGCTATCACCCCGTCGAGCCGGGCGATCACCGCGGGCCGCCCGCGCCAGACCCTCCTGTCGGGCCATCCGGGCGGATCCTCGAGCTGAACCGATCGCGACATCCAGGCGGCCGCGGTTTCGGCGCCCGCCTGATTCATCGCGTCGAAGGCACGGGCGACGAAGTGCGCCTCAGGGTCTTCGACCGGCTGTGCCGGGAGGT